>JAABUO010002183.1_pt1 | contig 24224 bp, 25 predicted proteins | sample 5559291 | NCBI WGS metagenome assembly JAABUO01 (sample SAMN10711878, study PRJNA513372) | rock metagenome | isolation source: Antarctica rocks | place: Antarctica: Victoria Land, Finger Mt sud
CTTGTCCTTGCATTTCTAGCATGCAGATAAAACCTGCCTTCACCTTCTATATTGCCAGCTGAGCATTGGGAGGCATTAAAGGTACATCACGCCTTGGTCGGCTCTGCAACCGCCCACGTTCTTCTGTCCCCACAGCAGCACGCTTGTTCCTTGCGCATGCACCCGCCTCAGTCTTTGGCACCCACAGCAGCAAGCTGTTGCTTGCACACCTCTCCACCTCACAGCAGTCTGACACTGAAGCTGCTGCTGCTGCTGCTGTAGGTACAGGACAGGTACCTTCACTGTCCTTGGTGCCAGCAGGCTATGAGGAGGTTGTGAAGGTGTAACACTCCTTGGTTGGCTCTGCAGCCGCCCACATTCTTCCGTACCCACAGCAGCAGGCTCTTGCTTTCACTTGTACCAATCTCCCAGCAGTCTGACTCTGACGCTGCTGCTGCTGCTGTAGGTACGCACTGCCATTGCTGTGCCAGCAGATCATGAGGAGGCTGCAAAGGTGCAGCACACCTTGATTGGCTCTGCAGTACCCACAGCAGCAGGCTGTTGCATTTCACATCTGTTCACTTCCCAGCAGTCTGACACTGACACTGCTGCTGTAGGTACATCCTGCCGTCACTTTCCTTGGTGCCAGCAGACCATGAGGAGGCTGTGAAGGTGCAGTATGCCTTGGTTCTTGCTCAGCTGGCGGCAGCTGCCCACCGCTTCCTGCTGCACCTGCAGCAGCTGGCCAACACCCAGGCCCACCCCGACCCCTCCAGCCCTACTCTGGTTAGCCCCTGTCACACCTCTACAGCTCTATTGACTTGCGAATGTGCTCTGTTGGCTCTAATATCCCAATATTCGGTATCGTTTCATAGTTCTAGCTAGGTACAAACAACAAAACTAGTAATCAAATCAGGTAAATAATAGACAGAATATTAATATAAGTCATGAATACCAATCCACATATGCCTGTGATTTGCATGAAAATGAGATTCAGTTGCACATGCAGTTGCTAGGCCACTGTGCCATTGGCATGCAACCTGCATAGCTCTACCTAGGGAGGTCAGAAATTGATTGCATATGATACCGCATGTAAAGTGGGGGGGGGGGGGGTGGTCTTCAGATGGTGTGTTTGCTGTCAGTCTGCTGTCAAACCTGATCGGCGCTTCCTTGGACATGCCTCAGCTGGTTGCATCTGCAATGCTAGTCCAAAAGCGGTCGCTAGTCCCTCAGCCACAGCTGCATGATTGGGCCATACTTGACTGCCTTGTGAATGCTGCTTGTTTGATGCAAGCATCGCTATACAATTCACACATTTTTGCCTCACTGGCTTTCACAAAACAGAGGTACACGTACCAGCATGTACTGCAGGGGCATGCATGCTGCTCATTTGATGCCACCCACACTATATAAGCTCACTCCCTCCTGCCTCACTGACTTGCACAAAAACGCATTCTTGCTAGCATGTGTATTGCAGGTTCGGTACGATGCTGAGCTGGCTGCATTGAGAAGCGGGGTTGAGAGAGTTGTGGTGGAGCTGGTTGTGGGCCCAAAGAGCAGCGCAGCCTCCAGGAAGGCAATTCTGCCCCACATGGACGATCTGGCAGCCTTCCTGGGACGCAGGTCAATGCTCACACTTCAGGCTTGATATGGCCATAGTGTTGATTTGCATCCCTGGAATGTACTTGAGCACGTCATCTCATAAACCTGTTGATGGTCTCCTTGTTGCGAATACAACCTTGCTGGTGGGGTGATGCAGGGAAAGCAATGACTTTCTGCTGCCTGCAATGATCACCTTCCTGAATGACCGTGACTGGCAGCTGAGGGCTGCCTTCTTTCATCACATCTGTGAGATGGGCGCCTACGCCGGCACTGAAGGCCTGCAAGCCTTCTTGCTGCCTTGCCTGGAGCAGGTCAGTCTTCTTCTGCTCACCGGGTTACCAAAACGTCCTTTCCTTCACCGAACCGTGGCTTGGACAGTGTAGATCTCCTTCAGCAAACCATCCCTTGGACAGTGTGAATCACAACTGAACAATCCCTGGGGATAGTGAAAAGATATGTCTACATTGGGGAGACATCTTTGCTCACCCAGGCAATGAGGCATGGTCTGGACACTATACTCCATATCAATGCGGAGTGTACTCCATATACTGTATGATGCTCACTCGGGCAATCAGGCATTATCTGAACACTATACTCCATGTCAAAGTAGAATATACTCCATACACTGTACGCTCCAGTTATATTCCATTTCCCTGCAGTGCATTTGAGTGAGCACTTGATACATCCTGCTGCCACCCAAGAAGTGGCTTTCAAGCTATTTGCTGCACAGAAGATATCGTTTACAAGCATCAAAATGCGTGCCTGGACACCAAATGTTGAATCAACAGTGAATGCTTCAAAACAACAGTCCTTTGGCCAAGAGTTCTGAGAAATGAAAGGCCTATGTATTGGGCATTGGTGAGGCCTGACGCGCAAGTGTATGCAATGGCTCTTGGTGTGGAGTTTCAGCTTTGTTTTTCAGATTAGACGCTGCAACATTTTTTTGAGATTAAAGACAAATTTCAAGGAAAAGCAAAAGGGAAGAATGCTCATAGTTAGCTGTCCTTTGTTGCTGCTCCTGGATAATGTCTGGCTGCCACATCCCACGCATGACAGTACATGCGCTGGATCAGTCAGATTCCTAACTAATCTGAACTTTGGCTGGGGCATCTTCCCTTGCCTGAGAGTGAGACCCCTGGTGTGGTGACGCAGGCGTTAGCAGATGCAGAGCATGGTGTCATTGCAGAGGCCGTGCGTTTCCTGACTGCCGTATGCCGTGACTGCCTGATTCGCAAGCCTTCAGTCTTGGCTGCCGCTCGCAAGGTGGGCCCAGACCAACACACGCAACTCTCTTCTGCGTCGTGTTGAAACTGATTGTTCTTAACTAGTACACTGACAACTCTGGCTTGTCTGTACAGCCTAGTTGGTTGGCTGAACATGTGAAATCTCCTCCTTGTGTGTTCTTATTGCGCGTGCTTGTTCAGCAGCCGGTGTCCCATAGCTGTGTGTAAACAAGATTGGTCATTTCCTTTTGTGACAGGAAACATTACAAGCTCTCATCACTTGGTTTGTTGCTCATTGTTCTGTTTTTTTGGTGCAGAAGTACAAAGGAAAACCCATAATGCTGGTGTTTCAAGGCCATTGTAGAAAGTTTCAGTCTGGAGTGTGTCCAAGTCTGAATGTTGATTGCTTCAGGTGGCTCCAGCACTATTACAACATCCCAGCGCAAGTGTCAGATCAGCAGCAGTAGACTTCATCTCAGCAGCAGCAAGCTTCCTATCACCCCCAGATGTCTATGCCCATCTGCTCCCCTTGATCACCCCCGCCGTGACTTCTGAGCCAGCTTTCCTGACCAGTCAACAAGCCATCGTTGAGCAGCTGCCAAAGCAGCTTCAGCAGCGCATTCTTGAGAGACCACGGGTGGGGTCCAGTAACACCCCAAGTTTAGGTGTGGGCAGCAGGCGCCCCCCCGGGTCATATGCACCATCCGATGCGTCTCTGTCTTCTGCCTCCAGTCTTAAGAGGGCTGGCAAGTCGCCCAAAGCAGGTAGCACAGTCTGATGTACTCAAGCCTAGATTAGCAAGATCATGACAAAGGACCTATCATGTGACCTTGCTGATCCTCAGAAGACAGCAGGTCATTTGCAGCTGTGCAACCCCTATCACCTTGCATGGCAAGCAGAGCACAGGTGTCTGTGTATGCTACAGCAGTTTATGATGTTGCTTCTGTGTTGCTTGCCTTCATAGTGACCAATGTTGTGTATCACTGCAGCCTGCTTGCAGTGCCTTGACTGATTGGCTGCTGTTCCAGGTCACCCAGCTTCCCGGGCAGGTCCGCCCCCATCACCCACACCTTCCCTGGCACCTTCTAGGAGGGGATCCCCAAAGCACCGCCGGGGACAAGGACATCCCAAGGGCTCAGATGAGGGGATGCTGCGACCAGCATCTGCACTGTACTCCCTGCGCCTTCCACAGCAGCAGGCGCAGGAGCATAAGTCATACCTGGCAGCTGCCATTGCAACTGCCAATGCAGCTTCTGACAGGCCTGCAGCAGCCTCCATGGCAGGTAGGCAGCATGACCAGTCACCAAATGTGCAGTCACAGCAATGCGACAAGCCTGCAGAGCTTCTGCAAACGTCGCAGCTGGGATGTAGTCATCTACAAATGACTGTTGCCTTCCAAAACAGGCCAAAATGAGAGACCCTGGCTTAAAACGGCGCAGGGTGCCCCATTGCTGAGGACACGCATAGTAGACCTCCCTCAAGCCTGCTAGGGGAATCAGGCAGCAGAGCCAACAAATAAAGCAGCAGAATCCAGATGTCGATCCTGTACAAGTGCAAGGGCCAATTGCTTTTACAAGTTCTGCGGTCTTGCTGAGCCTCTTTCAATGCCGTTCAAGCTGACCAGCAGAAGTTGCAAAGGGTCTGTTGACGCTCAGCTAAGCTGATCAGCGGAGTAACTAAACAAACAGCAAAGTCACTGGATACCTCCTCCTGAGATACCTTGCCACAGTAGAAACGCCTTACTTGTGAGTGTACATTTACACCATAAAACAGGCCTTTCCTGAACGAAAATCCTCATCTATTATGAGTTTAGGTTTACACTATAAAACAGGCCTTTCCTGAACAAAAAGCATCATCCTCCTTTCAGAGTCCGTGCAGGGCAGTCATATGGCACAACTGCATATTTACATGCCTTCTATCATGGCAAAGATGCACATGTATTGAAGGCAAAACTGGTCAGCTAAGCTGACAGCCTAAGCCGCAGAGCTTACCTGCTGTGGAATGAGTTTGCATTGACAAGTGCTGTGTGTATACAGAAACGCTCCATGTGCTGACTGCAAAGCTGGTACATAAAGCCAAGTGGGCTAAGCAGCATAGCCAATCAGCCAAGCAGCAAATCTCACCTGCTCTGAGGTCGATTTGCCATGACAAGCAATGTGGTTGTGCGTGTGCAGAGATGCCGGGTGTGTTGACAGCAAAGCTGGTGAGCAGAGCAAGCAGGCTGAGCAGCAAAGCCAGTGTGGAGGCTGCTGCCGCCAGCCGCTTGCAAGGAGCCCTGGCAGGGCAGGACGACAACCCACTGTTCCTTGGCGGCATCCGTGTTCCTCCGGCTGAAACCATCACCGATGCCATGGGTGCTGCCATAGCCACAGGTATTGCCCTGTTCAGAAAACAAGACTATGCCTTTTGGCATGGTGGAAAAGAAAAAGTCCCGGGGGTGAGGTATATTGGGCCTCGGGGTTTCCAGCCTGACTTCTCATCACGAATACTTTGGGCGTAGCATTCAACTCCAGGCACAGCTGTTTAGTACACATATCACCACCACTTACATGCAATGCCTTTAGTGGCAATACAATGGTGGGCGCTCATCCCAGCAGAGAGTGATGTGTCACTGGCCAATGCCAGGTTTGTCAAAAAAACAAAATCCAAATCAATAAAAGATGAAGTGCTTCATCCCTGCTGCAGCACCTTGCTTCACTTGCCTTCTACAGGCTTGCCATCTCAGGCAGGGGCGATGGGCAGAGGGGCGGTCTCCCAGACCCCCTGGCACCCCCAGGGCGTCCTGATAGCCCACCTTGCAGAACACCGACAGGGGGTGAACCAGCTGGCTGTGGCCGCCAACGGCCTCTTCTTCGCCACTGCCAGTAATGATGAGACGGTGAAGGTGTGGGACTGCCGCCGCCTGGAGAAAGATGTCTCCTTCAAGAGTAGACTCACCTACGCCAACCAAGGTAACGCACCAGGTCCAGCATGGCATGCATGGGCTGCACTTACATTAGCTCTGTAACTTTCCTCTTTGCTGTGATTGCCTTGAAGCTGGTGTCGTGCTTGCTGAGGGTTGACTTGCATCCAATCTTGTTGCTCATCACAGAGCTAAGGTCAAGCATGCGATGGCAGTCATTTGCATCAATTGATCCACAGCATGTCTGCATTGACAGCAGGCAAGGCTCATGATAGCTTGTTCCCCACACAACCAGGGCAGGGCCAATTTGTCAAATAGTGTAACTGCCGTGCTTGTGAGCACTCAGTCAAATAGTCAGTCTGCAGCTGTTGTGACCACTCTGTCAATTGTTAGTCAGGATGTGAGCATTCTGGTATTGTAGTCTGCAGGGATTATGAGCGCTCTGACATTGGCTGCAGCGGTTGCGAGCACCTTGTTGAACATTCAGTCAGTCTGCAGGGCTTGAGGAGGGTTTGTGGTTTATGGTTTACTTTTCGGAAAACGTCTGACATGATTGCATGGGCTGTGAACGCTCTTTCAAACAGTCAGCCTGCAAACCCTAGAATCTCAAACCCTAAGCTTAGTCATGTGAGCCCTCTGTGACGGCTGCAAGGATTGTGATCGCTCTTCCAGACAGTCAGCCCGCAAACCCTACACTTTCGGATCCTCTTGTAGTCATGTGGGCATTATGTCATGACTGCAGGTGGTAAAGCGATGTGCTGCACAGCATGTCAGCCTGCAAACCCTACTTTCCCAAACCCCAGGGTAGTCATGTGAGCATTCTGTCATGGCTACAGGGGTTGTGAGCCCTCATCCGAGCAGTCAAGCTGCAAACCCTATATCTCAAACCCTGGTGTAGTCATGTGAGCACTCTGTCACGGCTGCAGGTGGTAAAGCGCTGTGCTGCACAGCGTGTCAGGATGGGCAGAGCATAGCCAGCGGCAGCAGCAATGGCAGCGTGCATGTCTGGAGGGTGGAGTATGTCACACGCTCTGGCGGCATGCCTGACAAGTACACCGGCTTCCAGAGTAAGCCCATGTGTCAAGTGGCACCTTCTCCATATTCAGGATGAGTGTGTGGGTTTGCATTGAGCATTTTGTTGCATGTAATGCTCGACAGCAACAATCATTGCGTGCAATGCTTGACAGCAGGACTGTTTACAATGATGGAGAGCGAATGCACCATGTCCACAACATCATTTTGTCATAGCGAGTGTAATCAGGTTCTGTTGTGTCTAGCGCTGTAGAGGATGTGATGCGATGGCAGCTGATTGCCGGCCCAAGGTTAGATGCTGCAGTATTGTAATTGGTAGCTGAATGTACATGGACCGTGTGGAGGCTGGCTGCTGATGGCAGCACAGCAAGAGTGCTATTGGTTATTGCAAGCTTAGTAAAGCCACTCTTGCTTGTTGCAGGGTTGTCTGTCACAGCTTCAGCCTCAGTCTCAGTCTTACGTTCAATCTCAGTTGTGGCTTCAGCCTCAGTCATAGTCTCGGTCTGAGTCTCAGCTTTAGCCTTGTTTGTCCAAGATGAGGATAGGGTTCAAATACGTTTGAACACGAAAACTGACTAGTCATGGTCTCAGCCTCAGCCCAAGCTGCAGTCATGACCACCTTCACTGCCACGGTCAGGCACTTCGATCCATCACTTTACTTCTAAACTTTAATCATAACGTAGTCACGATCAGCTTCACAGACATGATAATAACAATAAATAATAATTAAAACGTTTTCCAGCTCATGATGAGCTAGGTACATGCAGGACAAGTCTTGTCTCTCCAGAGCAGCTTCACAGACATGGTCAAACACAAACAGGGGGCCTGCTTGTAGGTCTGAAGGAGGCCCATGGGAATGGTGGCGCCGTCATGGCGCTTCAGAACTGGGGCCCTTTGTTGCTGACTGCAGCGGCACGTGATGGCTTGCTTGGCTGGGACCTGCGCGCCGACACAAAGGCCTTCAGCTTGCCGGGCACGCCGCACCAGGTGAGGCCTTCTAAATGCAGCGCATACTTCACGCTGCCTGTGATCTGGCTGTTGGTTGGTGTGGAGCTCCTTGTTGCTGACTGCAACAACGTGCAGTTGCCTGTGTGGCTGGGACTTTAGGGTTTTGGTGTAGGGTTTGAACCCTAAACCTGCTCTGAACAGAAAGGGTGGCCTGTCTGCAAGGCCACATCAGTTGCACTTGCAGGGGCAGTGTGTGTGGTGCCCTCATCATCCAGCCCTAATAATATTTTGCGTGCTGTGGTTGTTCTGCAGACACTGAAACTGATGTTCCTGCCTGTGCAGCCTTACACAATGTTCCTCTTGGCATGAACACATTTCTGGTGATGACAGCTTTGCTGTGAATCAGCCTGATGACTGATGCTGAGGGTATGCATGCAGGGTCTGCTTCAAAGGCTAGCATGTGACGGTCCAGATTCCCCTTGGCTGCTGACTGGGACCTCCCGAGGCCACCTTACCCTGTGGGACATGCGCTTCCAGATTCCCCTCACCCAATGGGCCCACCCCCTAGGGCAGCCGGTAGAGGCCCTGGCCCCTGCTGTTGCCCCTGTTGGGCATCTGGGCCTGAGGGGGGGTGGCCGGGGGTCATCCCCCCTAGTATACATTGCAGCAGGAGGGCACGAAGTTGGTCTCTGGGATGTTGAGGAAGGTAAATGCCACCAGGTAAGCTGCAGGCTTTTGTCTTTACAGATAATCTGCTTTGGATTGGAAACATGCTGACAACAGTGTTGATCTTTAAGCCCAGCGTATGCATTTATGGATGCTGAGGTGTGTCAGCACAGATGTGTTGCAACAAATGACACCTCTTCCACATCAGCAAGGTGAGCTTGCCTGGTGTGACTGAACTGCCACTTATCTGGTGTGACAGTCCTCATGACAGTGTCATGCACAAAGCAGCACATCAACGCTTGAACTCTTGATGTGCCTGGCGCAATATCCATGAAGACAGGAAATCTCAGCTGTGTGCACACAACATTGGTCTTGTCCATCTCTGATGCCCCATGCCTAAGTGTCATTCTGCATGTCATGTCATTCTGCATGTCATGACAACCTGCATGTCACCTCATTCTGCATGTCACCTCATTCTGCATGTTAGTGTGCATACATGTACAGGTGCTGAGGTGTCAGCCGGAGAATGGGGCAGTAGCCCCTGACCAGCCGCCTGCAGCCCTTATGCGGCGCAGCCCCATGGGGTCACCCTCCCCCCTGGACCCTTCAGCCCTGAGTCAGCATCTGGCAACTCAAGAGCTGCAAGCTCCTAAGGTCTCCAGTGCAGGGTGAGTCACCCAGTATACCTATCCTGTAGTACATTTTGCTGGGTTTCATGTGTGGGCGTTGGACAACAGGTGATGTGGATGAGCAATGTTTTCAGCTGCTCATGCAGACATTCAGGCTGTTCTGGACTGCCAATGTACTGTTCTGTTGAGGTTCAGGGTTTATGGTTTAATCCCTAAACCCATCCTTCAAGGCTGTTGCACGCTCATCTGTGCCACCACCTCTGCATCACCATTGCATGTGTCTGTTGCGCAAAATGCTAGATGGAAAACAAGTGGCTGTATGATTTGCGCGCTCAAAACTGTTTAGTGCTCTAATGTTCTCTACGCCTGCACAAAGGGGCGCTGTTTTGTCCAGGTGCCATGCTTTACTGCCAACAGGAGCTGGACCCTTGCTCACAGGAAGCAGTGACCGCTGCATCCGCCTTTGGGATGCAGCCTATCCCCAACAAAGCTACATAGTGGCTGGTCCTCCTGCCGCTGACTCAGCCACCGCTTCTTCTCCTCAGCCAGCGGTGGCCACTGCCAAACAGCCTGTATCACACAAGTACTTGCAGCACACTGTACAACAGGTATCAGTTGTAGATGAGGTTTGCAGACCAAGTGTAAGTTCCCTGTCAGGGCAGAGTGGGACAACTATTCCTAGCTATACAGACAGAGCATTTGCTCAGAGCCATCGAGATACAGTCAAGTGTTTGCTGCCGCTGTTTGTGAGCGAACAGCTGTTGCTTTCTGCTAGTCAGGATGGTGTCATCAAAGCTTGGAAGTGACATTGCATGAAGCTGGCATCATGTGCTGCTATTCCCATGTTCAGTCCATTGTATGTTATAGTCAGAGGGGGCTGTTTGCGAGCTTTCTTGGTCTTCTTTAGGAGCTTTGTGTTTCACCTCCTGTTTCTCAGCAACGCATGATCAGTTGTCATGCGGATGCGTTGATATGAAATATTGCAACATGCATTGTCTAATGACATTTCAGAAGCCCCCAGCAACGCCGTATGCATGTGATTTTGGCGGCTGCTTCAATACTATGTGATTTCAAATGCGTGTCGGTTGCATGCACCGACCATGATCAGCCAGCAGACGCAACACGTTATAAAAGGTGAAGTGCACACTGATTTTCCTTCAAAATTTAGGAGCTAGACAAAAACGACAGAAAATTCTGCATGCACAACATGATCAAGAGAGGGCTAGAGCGGGATGCTTGAGCGGCCTGAGAGTCACTGGCAGAAGTCGGTTTCAAGTGGTTTTTGTAGAATGAACAGACACCATCAACAAGACACGCTACAGCTGGTGCTTCTGCAGAACTGCCTAAACTGACTTGCCCAAGCTCATTCCAAGTATGTCAGTCTGACTGACACTCAGGCAGGTCATCTTTGTCTCCACCACTGTAAGCATCGTCACTCCCACAAAGATGGGTCAAGCATGCTACCTGGTCCTCAGCTGCATGAGTGTTGAGGACAACATCTTCTCCAAGAAGGGTGAGTGGGGTTGGTGGGGGTCAAGGCATCCCAGCCATGTCAGTGTTGGGCCCAGATGAGCAGGTGGCAGGGACAGCATCTTCCCTGATGTCCACAGGGGTGCCTCTGTGAGATCAACTCCAGTGGAGCCAGCAGGAGTAGGAGTGGGTCCAGAGAGGGGGGGTCGAAGCTAGGGTTTAAACTACAGGATAATCCCCAGGGATGCCAGAGCCAGTCCCAGATGAGCCAGACATGCCTCTATGCAACAGAAATTGTCTGCCAGCATGTCTTAACCTTTTGCTGGAGGTGTCTGGCTGGGCCTCATCCTGCAAGAAGAACAGAAGGACATGAGCTCATTGCAGATAGCAAAAGCTGTTGCACACAAAAGCATCTGAAGTTCTTGGACGCTTGCAATTTTGGAGCAAAAAATGTGCCAGCAAACATCACACTTTTGAGCACAATGCATACACAAAGAAGCTTTTGGACAGAAGCAGACAGGACAGTGCAGCTGCCACATTTTTCGCAAGCATGCTTGCAGCCCACAGATGTTCACAAACAAATGCCTGAATGTGTGTTTGCTTCATGCAATCAAGCACAGTTCAGGCAAAACTAAATCCAGCAGTTGGCAGAGGGCTGACACAGCAAATGCCATCCAACTCCTACATCCTCATGACACAACCAGAAGAAACTGACAAGGCATGCCAATGGCTCTGCAACAAGCATATCAGCTGTATTCAGTTCATCACATGATGGCCTTCAATATGGCACCTGAGGAAACAATGTGTACATGTACGGTTGAGTCGCATAGTACAAGGCATCCAATTGTGGTAAGTGTTTGTTACCTGCATGCTCCAGAGAGCCAGCTGCTTCAGCTGCTGGGCAGCTAACACTAGACGCCACACGGTCCACGACCACATCATGGTAGCCACCACAGTGAGTCCACCCAAGTCTGCATGGCCACAGCTGCCAGTCAGCAACAAGCAATGGGCCAGGCACAGGGCAACCAAGTTGTTGCTGCTGCAGGAAGGCTAGTGGCGGAGTGTTGTGCTATTGATCAGCCTGCAGAACTGACAGCTAAGTCTCAGAAACATTGCAGCTGCCAGTAGGATGCGTTGATTGTGCTGCCCACTATACCGGTCATGTCACGCTAGATGCTGAAAAATGTGGGAATGACCTGCAGCAAAAAGGCTTTGCATGCAAAGCTGTCTATACCATGTCCAGTGCTTGCATAGCTACGCTCCTCTGGTGTAGGGTGTACTTGTAGGCAGCCTTGCAACACACAATTGAGCAGTGAGGGCTCACCTATGGCTGAAGGTCTGACAGACTGGTATGTGCAACTTCTGTTGACAGCAATGTTGCTGTTCTCCTATCAGCATTTAGCTGGCAACAATGTTGATGCAGCATATGTCTGGTGATCCAAAGTCCAATATGTTCTGGGTTTCGCAATGACATCCAGTTAATTTACCAGTTGTCGGTGGCAGTGTCAGCATGTGCACAACCTTGGCAATGTTGGCATTCATGCTCTACCTCGCTCACAACACGTTCGGTCACATTGTACTCATCTGCCGTTCACCAGCAGACACACACACTCCAACTTCACCTCTGCAAAAGGCCATTGGCACAGAGTTCTGCCATTTACAATCACGGTTTTTGGCAGCTGGCATCAATGACAACCTACAAGTCATTGATGCATGCAAGACTGTGCAATGTAAATCATGTACTAAGCTGAACATCTTGTACAGGCATCAGCACACATTGTAAGGCACCAGCATGAATTAACACACAGCATCTGCCTGGACCAGTGGCACCAACTTTGATAAGATTTTTCTGAAGCAATAGATCTGCACCATCTGTGTATGGTGCCATGCAGCACCATGGCATTTACAGTTCTATGCTGAAGTGTAACAATTGGTGCAGATTGGTACAAATGCCATGTCATGCAGACCTGCACCCCTCTAAAAGCCTTTCGGTGCCTTTCGGTAGCCGAATCGGCCGGCTCACCATTCACTGTTAGGAGATTAGTCACTACTTCCAGCTCTGCTAGCCTGTCTTGACAGCCTCGCATCAGCACGGCACATTAACAAGTAAAGACTCACAGGTTTGCGCTGTGCGCACCGATCATATGAACATGGGCTGTCCAGCAGAGTTCATTTGTCCGATAACTCAGGAAGTCATGACTGACCCGGTGATGGTTAGTGAGACAGGACAGGTAAGGTCTGGGAGCAGACGCACATCTGTACAGTGTCTGTCTCGAGCCTAGAGTAGTCATTACATCCACGGCCGTTGCTGTTAATAATTGTTATAACTGGAAGCGATCAGACCAAGCTCTGGGTCTGACTGGCTGTCTCTTACCGTTTGTAGACCTACGAGAGGGCAGCTATCTTGGACTGGTGGGCTCGTGGACATCGCACTTGTCCAGCAACTAATACCAGCCTAAACAGCTTTCAGCTTGCTCCAAATTATGTCCTCAAGAGGTAAGCTTGCCTGCTCTACTTGGTAACAGGAGTACAACCGCTGTTCTCCAGCAGTTCCTCAAGCAATTGGCTACTGTACTTTTGCCTGTGCAGTCTCATCCAGCAGCAGCAACCGAGCACAAGCTATGTACCATCACCTCCACAGTATCCAGGGGCTGACCGCATGTACCCAACACTTGCACACCAGCCTCAGACGCACGAGCCAGACCAGTTACAGCAGATCCTCCAGCGCCTGTCAAGTGCAAGCATGCAGGTTCCAGCCTACCGCTCAGGCAGCAGCTACAGTCTCTGGCAGCTCAAAGAGCTAGTCAAAGATCCAGAAACACATTCACATGTCATGCAAGCACAGCTTCTGCCAACTCTAGTAGCATTGCTGCTGGACAGCAGCTTGCCAGAGTGCCAAGTCAATGCAGCAGGCATACTGCGGCGGCTTGCTGTGCGCAATGCATCCAGCTGTGAGGCCATCCTCAAAGCAGGCGCCGTCAGTGCTCTTGTTCAGCTTCTATCAGCAAGTAACACAGAAGCCAGAGCTGCAGCTGCTGGCTGCCTATGCTTACTAGGCTGGAACAGCTCCCACGTCAAATCTGAGATCATCTTCACCATGTGCAAGGCTGCCAAAGATCAGACTGGTCAGGTCAGCACCATTCATGCTATGCTGCCTCTGTTCAACAGCAGCACGCCATCAGAGGTAGAAGCAGCATCAGCATGCCTGCACATGCTCTCAGAAGCAGCCTCAGCAGATGTGCTGGCCACTTTTGAGCTCAGAGACAGTGGCATAGCTCAGCACCTCTGCAAGACAATTGACTCAGGGTCACCAGTGGCCACCTTTGCTGCTGCAGAGACCCTAAATAACCTCATCCAGCTTCCTGCCAATCGAGTGGAAGTCATGCAGCAGCTGCTTGCATTGATGGAATCTGGAAGCCCTGCTGGTCAAGCAGATGCAGCAAACCTCTGCTGGGAGCTGTGTTGCACGAGTGCAACTGCTCACAACCTCCACATGACCACGCTTCTCAGCTCACAGCCCAGGATGCTTCCCTCCCTCAGCTGTGTTTTGAGCAGCACAGACCCTGGGGTGGTCAGAGCAGCCCTAGGGCTGGTGCACGTACTGGCCCTGGAGGTGTCCAAAGCGCAGAACTCATTTGCCAATCCTGTGAATGTCGACCTGGTCAGGATACAGCTGGTGAAATACACACCAGTTCTGGATGCTATTTTGTCCATGCTGCTTGCGCCAGGCAAGCCAGAATTCTCACAATACTGCCTCAAACTTACACACTTCAAATTCTGCGTGCATTAGACACCTGCTGTGCGCTGTCTCACGCTCACATTTGCCTGCAACGCCTAGAGGACACTCACTGACAGCTATAAATTCATTGTCAAGTGCACTCAAAACAGAAACAGCACACAACACATATGCTGCTTGTGCCTGTCAGAAGCCTTTGTGGAGTTTTGCTTGACCGTGATATTAGTTGCTGTTCGGCTCAGAACTGTCTGTTTGAACTGCAGATGCATCAGGAGAGGTTGCCGCAGCAAATGCAGCCACCAACCTAGCAGCGTTCAGGTCTGGCGTGTGCAATGAGTGTGACAAATCATCCCCCAGCTTCAAACAGCAGCCCAGCCGCAAGCGAGATTTCTTTCGGTTTGGCAAGTTACTTGATGAGTCTGACCCCTCAAGCCCTATGGGTGGGTGCCGGCATACCCCTAGGGGCCTCATGGCTGGGAACGGCATCATAGGCAGGCTATACACACTTTTGGAAAGCGGGGATGCAGCTGTCGTCTCTGCAGTACTGACTGCGTTGTACAACATCAGTGCCACCGAGAATCTAGCTGATGGGGTTTTGCAAAATAAGCTGCTGCAGCTGCTAGGTTGGAAGGCATTGTCTCCAAAAAGCAAAGAGGCTGCGCGCATGCTTCTGCAGCGACTTGACATCAGGGATGGACGGGATGGCATGAGCTTCACGTTTTTGAGTGCTTTCTCTTTGCCACCAGCTCGCTCACCAGTCTATCTTGATCCCTGAGGTATTCGGGCAACAGCAAAATCTTTGTTGTAAATGAAAAGTAGTTATTTAATTGATGTGCACCTTCATGACGATTTTCAATGGTTTTGCTATGCCTGCAGCTTGCTTTCCCAATACAGTAAAAGCTCCCTACAACGACGCTTACACTGACAATCGCGTAACAACGACCAAAATGGCGAAAACGGTTGGTTTGCACTGCAAATTCCCTCCCACGACGCCCGATACTATGACCAGCCAAATTGGCAAAGAGTCGCTGTATAGCAATCTGCCATTGGCGGCAAAATGCGCTTGTAGGCCGTTTCTGCTGCGCTTAGGTGCATCAAACTGCGTCCAATCAGCCACACAAGAGCACAGTCATTTCTTGCAGCCCGTGCCGACGCTAGAGTGTCCTGAAAACGTGTGCAGCTGAGTGATAACAGATCTGTCATCTAGCTGTTGAGCATAAATGCCTGTCACAGGACAAGCTGACTGCACCGCTGCAACCGCAACTAAACAAGCCTGAACTACCCCGTAGTACTGTGACCGGCATGTTGAAAGAGCGTACCAAATGGCTTGCTTTATTTGTTGAGGAGACTATCAAAGCCCCATCATTGCGTGATGCAAGGCAGCAGCTCAAAGGCCTGGCGGTGTTCTTGGCTGACAACTCTCGGTTTTCAGCTCAGATGAAACGCTATTGCAAATGCTGGCAATCAAATTGCAAAAATGACAGTCTCCAGGATCAACCAAAGCCGTCAGCAAAATATTGCAGCGTTCTTTTCTTCAAGTTGAACAGTCATCTCATGAGCTTCATTTGTAGACAAACCAGCTGTGCAAGTGAATGCCTTGTCCATGACTGGTGTCAAAATTAAATTTGGGTGAATCCTTAATGACTTATGGCCATCTTTCTATATAGTGACATTTGACAGTCATATGTCGTTATATTGCTTCAACAACAATGCGCTACAGTGACCAAACTGCTGCAGACCCGTGTGGTTGTGGTAAGGATCTTCCACTGTATGTGTTACCAACTGTCATGCAAAAGCACACTATTTGTCATGGGCTTCTTGTTCTGATGCACACCGCCCTTCGTGACATCCTGTGCGCCAGGCAACCTGAGACCCTTTGTTCAAAAGGTGTTTGTACTGCTTCCTCTCATGATCCGCTTCAGTGCAAACTGCTTTCATATGCATCAGTGCTAAGCGACTCCTGTGCAAAGAGCTCAAGCTCAATCAACCACCTTCGATGATGATGTGGCGAGAGAGCAATTACAGTACATGCATTTGACAGTTGCAGTCAGTTGCTTGGTGCTGCCACTGACACATATATATAATGCCATGTTCATTGTGTATTGGCAAGCGCTCTACATTACTTGTATTGTGTGCCCGCTGTCAAAGCTGCTACAGAGGAAAGACCGCAGAGGCTTGCATTCAGCTCATCCTGATGTCAGGGCAGCACTTCAGGAATGTCTGCCTAAGGCTTGAGAGTGCACGCCACTGGCGGACAGATGCTGACAGAGCTGTTTCCAAGATGTCATGCAACCCAGCTAAGCGCCTTTGCATGCTAGCACGGCTGGCCTCCGCTAGCAGTATTGACACAGCTTGCCTTTCCCGGGCTAAGCAATGCAGAGATCCAGTTGGCGAGCAATACAGATTGGATGCATCCAGATCTGTGGTTGCCACAGCGACATAGAATCATGAATACGCTGAGCTCATATTCAGCAGCTCATGCAGGAGTGGCCAGAGAGAGAGAGACGGTGAGATGCTTGCTGAATATTCTCGTGTCATGGCTTCTCATGCTACCTCTGCTCGTATTGACCTTTCCTGCGCTTGTGACGGTCTCACACGTCCGTATATGTGCATGTGCTTGCTGCCATGCACTTGCTGCCAAATGCTTGCTTGGTATACTTTGTCTGATGTCTGACATGTTGACCGGCGTAAGTCAAGTGCACAATGCCATGTGCGTTATGCCTGCAGCACCCAGACCCGGCCAGCAACGTCCATGCATGTTCTCTGCATCATGTTGTCTCATCCGAAAATGGTGTGTGTTCCAGGTTGTCCTTGGTAAGCAGATGAGCACCAGTTCCTCAGAGGTTGCAAAAGTTTGCAGCCTCATTTCCTGTACTTATAACACCAATCCTGGTGAAACACTTCACCACAGGCAGAAGGATGGACTATGTTCATCAAGCCGATGAGGCCACATGCTGATGCTTGCATGCCATTGCAAGGGTGTTTGCTCATAGCTCATCATGACGAAGGCTGCAGCACCTGTTGTGTATGACAAGAGTCTTTTGCGTGCAAGCGGCTGGACGTATTGTGTACATGTTAATGCGAGCTTTGTGAACAACATTGTGTGTTGCATCATCTGTACATCACCTGCAACAAAGTTGCGCTGTCATGCACAGGGGCAAACCTGGCACAGCACCACAGGCTTTGGGCTGAATCTCGCTGAGGCATGCAATTTGTGGTAGCCGCAAGGCACCAATGTTGACACTTCCCAAACCTGGGAAGCCTTGCAGACAGAATACTGCACGCTGGCACATGCAGCAAAACAAGCTGTAAACAGCAGGGAGAAAGACCTACCACATAAGCCCTTGAATAGACGGGTCGATGATTGCAATGCTCAAGATGCGCTGCTCCTCTGGCAAAGGCAGCCGCTCACTAGTGCAGTGTTTTTCGATTTCAGCAGCCTGCATATGCTGCTGCTGCTGACTGCCGAGCAAATGATCTCCTTACCACTCAGTGATGCTGCTGTTGACATGCTTTGACATATGCATGGAGTTGCAGCAACAGACACAGCAGGCTTGGTGCCACTGGTGTACTCAGATGCTTCTGCTTGCATGTAATGCTAGTCACGGGAACATGGCAGGACTGCCTGTTGTGCAGCAAAGCTGATACTGCAGTGTGTTGCCAACTGTCAGCTGAGCATGCACTAGTGAGACAAATGCTCATGTTGCGCACTTGTTATTGATGTCAGCTGCATGGGAATGAGTATGTATGACGATGGTGGTCACTGAGGGCCGTAACATAGTCACAACATGTTGTGCCAAGGTCTGCTAAGTAGCACAAACAACACTCAGAACCAAAATAACAGAACATGTGAGGTAGGTCATGCTGATACTAGGTTCAAGTGCGTCAATGCTAGACGAGTGACAGCCTTGTTATGCACGATTGAAATGCTGCTTGCTTTTTGGACAAAGCAGTGCATTTGCAGCTGTTCAAATGCTGTCCTGGATGTATTCCTTCATTGCCACAACAGAATATTCTTCTATACTACTTAAAAGCTTCTTATTATTTAGGGTCATATAGGGTCATAGGAAGTGGTTGGGAAGGAAGAAAATTGAGAAGTCTAAAACGTATACAAATGCCACAAGAAAAAAATCTGTACAATGCTTTAGCCGAGATAGATTGCCTCTAAGGCTGATTGGTGGTCTGTTTGTGCCATCTTGCCCATGACATCGTCATCACCTACTATGCTGCTGCATGTCTGACCCCTGTTTCTATTGCGCCTTGGGATGGGTTGACACTGGATGTTGCTCTCACAGGTGGCTGCTGCAATCAGATGCATCCTGTCAGTGTGCATTTCTGCTGATTGCATGCATGCATTGGAAAATGGTGAGCAGCGCGCAAGTGATTAAGCAGCAGACACAGAGCAATTGTGCAATAGGAATGTTGTTATGACATACAAGTAGCCCAACTTATGTTCCCAAGTAAGCACAACATGGCTATAAGGGCCTTGAGAAGTTGGGCAATGCAGACAGCACCAAGCACATTCAATAGAATGTATTGCTACTCACAGCTTAAGCATTATAAAGGGCACCTTGGTCATCCTGAGGATGGCTGTGGGGCTGCTCAGTACCCTGGACTCAGCTTTGGTTTGTCAAAACCATCATTGCTACATAAATGGACAGTGCCTTGCAAGCCTGGCACAGACAAACATAATGCTGACATGCATATGCCATGAGTAAATGGATGTTTGCAGGTCTGCAGCACGAGACTCTCATTGCAGGTAAGCTAGATGTTGGCAGCTGAATGAGGTACAATGTTGCCATACATACACAGGTTGTGCATGCATTGAAAGACAAGGCATCGGTGCAGCATGGCTTGCTTTGTAGATACAGAGCATGAAACACTCGCCTTGGAGCATCACATGCATAGATGAACTGGCTGGATCAGCAAACCACCAGTCAGACACAAGCTCTCCTGCCTGCCCAGCAATCCTCCACTGGAGGAGCAGCACCGTTGAAGTCATCCTTGAATGGTAATTAACTCTTGTTGGCTGCGGATGCCAACCTGAGGCAAACACACACACGCTTTTCAACTTTTGGGCCAATCTGTCACAAACCATGAAATCTGTAATTGTGACGTTCCTTGGGCAAAGGCAATGCTATGCCAATTCAAAGGCAGAACTTTGCTGGCACAGCAGATGCATATATGGACTGCTATGGTGTGCACAAGTTCTGGCCAAATGCACATCGTCACAGAATACGCATCCTCCATGGCAGACATCTGAATTGGCTGACACGCAACAGGAGTTGCAGTTGTGAGAGCATCACGCAGAGGTGTTGTCGGTTAAAAAAAGAATAAACAGAGATGCTTCTAGAAAGCAGGCACTCACCGGCAAGTAATATTTCCCATTGCTTGTGCGGGGAACCTGGCGCTTGAGGAAGGTCCTGCACATTCTGTGCCCGTTTGGATCTCTGCTTTGTCGCTGTCCCGCTCCGGATGTTGGCACGAGAGGTCGCTGTTTTTAGTCACAACGCAGCTGATTTGATGGGGTCTAGCGGGACGACCAACACACAAAGAGGTGGCATGGTGAGCGGCTCAAGCGCTGATGTGCTTTGAATAGTTGCCTTCCAAAAATGAGCGGGCAAACCACAGTGTGGGTTTACGGTGCGCAGTTACACTGTAGTAATTGGTACAGCGACCCACGAAACTACGGTTCGTAGTGACAGTATCTCTTTGGCGAACCGGTTCGCCCAGGCTTGTAATCATCTTCCTCTTCTTCAATAAGCAGATGCTTCTGCGAAGGTGAAAGGCTGTCACATTCACATTAGCTTGTGAGTGTGCATGCGAGACAACACATTCCTACAAGCATGCCCTGCTACAGAAATTAAGTTATAATTGCTTTGCAAAGCAATCACAGAATGTCACAGTTGTGCTTGCAGATAGTTACATGATAAACACATTGTCACTGCTCCAAGCACTGAACTGGAACGTTGTTAACATATTGCAAAACTCCAAGGCTATTTAAGACAATCCATATATGTAATATGGTTTATACTCTGAGTACTAGTACTACTTCTTTACTTTGTCCTGTAACCTATAGGTTAGCTAGCAAAGTCTGGAGAGGTTTTGAAATGACAGAAATTTTTGCTGACTGACTGACTGTTTGTGCTGACACCACATAACATTGCCAAACATCAGATTTACAACATACCATGCAACCCCAAGAACGTCTTGCTTGGCACCAGCCTGCCTTTGCATTTGAAGCCAGCCAAGACCAGTATGAGGTGCTTCTCGTGTTTGTCCCACCTTTTGAACAAACTAATTTTCTCCTTGCTGGGGGGGGGATCAAGCAAATGATGCTGACTGTCCTCATCAGCACCTGCAACAGGCCTGCAAGCAGCAATGATGAGCTCGGCCATAGCATATATATATATCTCAGATATACATACTGTTGTACAGTTTATTTGCCAAGGACGCATATGCATGTCACGAGAGAAGTACAAGGGCAAACCCTGCTTGACTGCAACTGTTGCCCAATTTATTAGCATCAATGGCACAGTCATTGTCAGCATCCAGCTTGGCTGCCGCATCCAATGACAAAGCACACTAAGAGCTGAATCCTGTTGGAGAGAGATACACATGTACAATTGCCTTGAACTTTGCTAACCAACTGGGCCACTCAACTGATTTGCACTTGATCAAGGCAGGGGAGACATGGCACTCTAAATCACATACTGTGCATCATCAAACAGCAGTTGCCAGAGTTACATGCAGGGTTACACCATTCCTGATGACCTGCATGTGCAGTTGCTGCAAGTCTTTGAGACCAACAACCAAAGGACTTCAATGAAAATTGGCAAGGTCATGTGCTTGATGATGGTGAGCTGACTTCATTCAGCTCCAGAGCATTTTGTGCCCGCAATTGTCAAAAATGCTCTGCTGAGGACAACCCATGGCCTTGCAAGCAAAAGCAGAGCTGCTGTACATAGCCCATGAGTGACACAGGTAGTGGCATATGTGTGACTAGATGAAAGCTATGGCCAGCTTCACGAGCAGCACCCGCAATGTCCAATTTCTTAATGGCTGTAAGCAGTGCTCACCTGTCTGTCCAATCACATGCTGGCTTGAGAGAAGTATGGTTGCAGTCAGCATGCCTTGTGTAGGACATCTCATTCTGAACCCGTGTCCCAACATTCTGTATGACCATGTCTCTGCTTAAATTCTGCAGACGGCACATGTTGCATAAGAGCGTTTGTCAGGCAGAGGTAAGCACCTAGGTTGGAAAACGCAGGTCATGCATCTGCAACTACCTTGATAATGTGGCAAGACCCGCACAAAGAGTCAAGGTATGTAATGGAGCAACCTGTCATGTTGAGCATGGCACAGACCAGATGCCATTTAAGACTGTTTATGCAGCCACACATGGTCAGCAATCACATTCAAACAGGGTCATTTGACGCTTTGTAATGCTGTGCAGCGTGAAACAAGAATGCAGAGCCTTGCAGCATATACCTGACAGACTGTGCTGTCTGGCTGACTCATCATGTTGCCCCACAGAGTCATGGCTCCCGCTCTCTACATCTGCAGTCAAGTCCAGCCTGCACAGGCAGCACATGCTCATGTTAGAAGCCTTGACATTGCCAAGCTGTTGTGCTAGACCAAAAAGCTGCAGCAGGTCATACATATGTCAGTGCCTGGAAGCAAGCTTGTCAGCATGTGCACAAATCAACTGCTTGAACGGCCCTGAATTAACTTGCAAAGCGGAAGGGGCTGCCAGTTCTGTATCACCCGGAGGCGCCACTAAATCTCGTCCTGCGTTGACGTTTCGTGCTAGGCATACAGTCAGATGCGCCGCAAGAGCTGATTCGTTTATGTACCTTGAGTTGCAGGTTGTGATGGCTCTTGACCAACCCTTTGTTTTTCTAGGTGGCCATTTTTCGGTCCACGAACCCGTCCTGCGGGCACGTTTGTCTTCTGATGTAACTAATCGCTACTGGAGTTCCACATCGAGGGCATATTTGCCGCTTGGGAGCTCCTTCTCGTGGATCAAGCCTGTCAACTTCCATACACGTCAAGAGCAAAACAATACAGAATGCTGTGAGCAGTGAGCCTATGCACACGATCTTGCAGCGCATCACATCTCCTCAGCCTGTGAGTGCTGGCGCCTGCAAACCAGCGCCTACAGCCCTAAGCTTGCATGGGATCAATATAGGATCACTCCCATGACATAATTAGGAAGCCCAGCCAAGCTTTTTCTATGTTGCTTAAGAACAGGTGCCACCATAAAGGAAACATGGCAGTGTTCCCATAGTGTTGAGATTTATTTGAGAAGGTCATAGGAGCTTTCTCAAATATAGGAACTTCCAGCCCAAGATTTGAGAAGACCGCTAAAGCTTTGAGAACAAGGGAACAGTATAAGATGTTCCTAAGCGGTTAGGAACATTATAGCACTCATGGCTTCTGGCAGTGCTTGCACTGTAGTGTCAGCCTAGAAGGGTTGCTGAAACTGATGTTGCTGTGTTGTGCAAATAAACAGGTGTCAGAGCCTTCACACGGCTGGAGCTTCTGCATGAACACATCTTGCAGTGTACAAGAAAGGTCAGTGCCGCCTGTCTGCATCGGAAGGAGACCGCGTGACACCCCTCTAGTGCTAAGTGCATAAATCAATCAATCATCCAAGAATTTTACAGTCGTCTGGGCCAGCTAGCCCATTTGACGAAATTGCAGTTTTTCATCCGAAGACGAAATAGGCAAAGGGTGATGCAGACAAACACAATCATCATCAAAAAATTGTCACCTTATGTCCGGATTGTGCTGCCACCAGGGTGTTCCTATATTCAAAATACTCCCTCACAAACCTAGCTATCACTTTGGGATCATGTACAATGAAAAAAGAAGACAGTGCAGGGGTTGGGCCCCAAAATATGTTTGTGAATCTGTTGTTGATGGCACAATATGCAGGGCAATCAAACACAACATATTGTCCAGCTGAACCAGTTCTGCTGAACCAGAAGCGCAGAAAACACAATGGCGTTGCGCTGTAGCTAGGCACCTGCTGTGCTTAAAGGCTACCAGTATCTACATGAAGACCATGGCATCCACATCTAAATCTGCTGATGAGTTTTTGGCTGCAAGCCTGTAGGGCTTCAGCCTATTACGGGTTTTGTCTGTCAACTAGGCTATACACAGAGCTGCCACGGCAAGGCAGGCCACAAATGACTCCTCTCATTTCCCAGTGCACCCCAGGCACCGTGCTGAGTGGCTGGGAACTGCTGGCATGTTCCTGGGTCTTCTCACCTCTCCTTGTGTGCATAGCCAGCCTTTGTGGCAAGACCACCTCCATGTGTCCCAGTCTGAGGCACAGCCATTTGCCCCTGGCTTCAGCTCCCCAACACCTGAGCAGGCAAACATCACCTCAGCCAGCTTTGTCACCCCTGGCAATCAGTCCACCAACGGTCATCTGCCTGCCCCCATCGAACCCGCGTATCAGCCCATTGTGGAGCTGACAAACCAATATCTTCACTTCTGCGCAGAGATGATGGTCACCTGAAGAGCTGCATGCTCATGCTCTTGATCAGCCTGGTGCAGATGCTCCACAGAGCTGCAGACTTGGCTATGTGGGTTCGGCAGCTTACAGCTGATGATCAGCCAAGACTTCAGCAGCAGCCACAGGCTTAGCAAGAGCCACAGTCACAGTCACAGCATCAACAACAGCGACAGGTACAGCGTCAACAGTGGTCCTCGCATGATCCTTGGCCGGCTCCTGCAGGGTTCAGTTATCAGCCTGTTGGATTTCTCAAATTCCAGATGCTAGAACTTGCTCTTTGGCAACACCCAGATTACGCGGCTATAGAGTTGCACTGCCTTGCTGATGCAGCTGCTTTAGGCCAGCAACATGACTTGGATTGTTGGATTCACCAGCTGACAGAAGTAGAGGACACAGCAGTTCAGCACATGTCACGCTCTGAGGAGCAATTAGATCCCCAGTCACACTCCCGGTCTGACCCCCAGCCGCCCCCCCAGTCTGACCCCCAGTCTGACCCCCAGCCACACCCCCA
>JAABUO010002184.1_pt1 | contig 24220 bp, 15 predicted proteins | sample 5559291 | NCBI WGS metagenome assembly JAABUO01 (sample SAMN10711878, study PRJNA513372) | rock metagenome | isolation source: Antarctica rocks | place: Antarctica: Victoria Land, Finger Mt sud
GAGGGAGGATTAGACAAAGGTCTTTCATTCTTAGTTTTCATAATGCGGGAGGACAAAGGGGGAGAGGTTTTATGTTGTTCGCTGTGAGGTTTCCAAGAAAATCCGGAAGGATTGTGAAGCTAGAATTGTTTCCTATGTAAGTTGGAAGTTTGAGAATGAAGGTGATGTATAAGTGAAATACAAACAATGACCCGGGAACAAAATGTGAAGGATATTCATGCGATGCGCTGGCCACAAGTCGTTTGCGACTGATGTCTAGTGCTGTTGTCAATAATATCAACACGGTCGCTGAAAGTATGAGTCTGCATCATATTCATGTAGCGGCAAGGTTCCTTTGTACGCTACTCAGTAACTCACCTGAACACCAACGCAGATCTATCGACCCTAATCCCTTAAAATCCAAGGGTATTCTTCATCGCTACACCCAATTCAGCATCATTAGAAGAGGAATTGAAGCCGGAACCATTGGTGAAAAGACTTACCACCCATAAGAACCTTTTTCTTCGTATTCCCCACAAACTTGCTAACATCATCCCCGAACTTTGCACTGTTATCCTCCAAATGCTCCATGGAATCCCCCATTATGTTCAAATTTTGCGTCCTCTCCTGTACCTGCCTTTGCATGTACGCCCAGTAACCCTCATCCTGTCTCCCGGGAGCTGGCGAAGAAGAAGAAGAAGAATTTGAGCGGCCGGCGGCACGCTGGGCTTGTTCATTGGCCCGCATTTGCTCGAGCATGCGTTTCGATGGAGGGCGGTCGGGTCCCCCGACTTTTGTAAGGTTAACTATAGGAATTTCTGGGTGAGGGATTGGGGAAAGGCTTACTAAGGAGGTCCATGTCTGTAGGGGTAATGTATTGGGTTCCGGAGATCCATTGGAGATTCGATATTGTTGGTCTTGGAGGAGGGATGGCATCTGGGTTGAGGATTCTATCGAGAGATCGAGTTCTAATTCGTCGTTCAATCTCCGTCGTGGTTAGGAAGGATTCACATCTGACAGCCACTTACAGAATATTCCCATTGCCCCAAACATTCAATATGGCTATCTCTGAAGGCCCTGTCCAACCGAAAATATCCCCAGTAGGCGTGATGACGGCTTCTGTGAACCTCTTTACATCTAAGATATTGGAAACGTTGCTTGAAGCGATTTGTTTAAGCCCAGGGATTGAATACGCTTTCGCGCATCCATCACCGAAAAGCCCGAGTAACGCATAACCGTGCGCTTCGAATCTGACCATAGTAGCCGTATGACAGAGAACCTGATCCCAAGTCTTATGGGCTCCTTTAGCAGCTACTGGTTTGAAGATCCGCACAGAAGTTGTGGTTACAACCACTAGGGTACCATTCGTCTTGATGCCACTGCGAAGACCCGCGACAGCGTTCTGAGTAGCATCAACGGGTTCTCCTGTGTCAGCGTTGATTGGAGATATGGAGATGATTCTGTCATCAAGTGTGCAACTGCCGGCAAGTTTGACGGTATAGCCTCCGTAGGCTTCGGGAAGAAGTACTAAAGTTACCAAGCGCCCAAGATTGGTCCCAACATGGAGTAATATGCTCGAATAGTCTACACGCGTTAGCAGAAGTGTCCTAGAGACGAACAATTTTTTGTTGTAGAACCCAGATGGGAACTTTCAGCACTGGAAAGGGCATTGTTGAAATTCGAGGAGCAGAAATTTCCTCACCTTCTCCCTCAAGGCTCATGACTCCGAATTCTAAGCTTGTCGGCCACTCTTGTCGGCCTTGAGACTGGCTATTGCTTTTTCGAAAGCTCCCATGCTTGCTGTTGCTGCCAAAACTACTCAGATTGGCATCATATATCATTGCGGGACCTCGAAGATCAACCACAGCTATACTTCCACCCTCGAATCCTGCAACAACAAAGCCAACATCACTCATCTTAAGTGCGGTTACGGGTCCTTGCTGCTGATCTAGTAAAGTAAGAGGAAGAAGCCCTTCCCTCACTGTAGGCTCGGCACGATCAATGATTGGTTCCAGGCCGAAGTTCTTTCCCGCTACATGAGATACTTCCTTACCTGCGTTTGGGTTACGACCCCAACGAAATATTGCCACCTCGCCAGTTCTTAACCCAACTGCCAATTCTCCTGTAGTGCCAGACATTGACATGGCAGCAATCTCTACGTCCTGTCTTCGTCCTACAGTTCTAGCCACATCTATCTGCAGCATGTCTTGATTCTCAATCTCGTCGCCGTGGCCAGCATCCCAGATCCGTATGGTACCATCAGCATGGGCCGCCTGCAAAATGTTCCGGTGTGCGAAGCGCTTGGTTGTATGCTTAGCTTCAGATCCTCCACGTAAAATCAGTGGACCACGCTGACGACTCTCCAACATGCTGAGCCAACGACTACGTTCGATATAGGCCAGCGACAAAAGGTTGACAAAGGGATGGACATACGTTAAAGATACATGGAGCTGATTTGTGGGGGTAATCGGATGACCAGAAGGGAAGGTCAGGGTTGCTAATTCTCCTGAGGCTAGAAGGGCAATTATAGCTATAGGATCATAGGCTCCGGCGTAATGGGGTGATTTGCGCGGGATAAGACAGAAATCGATGACTTCTGCAGTTGGTGGAGTTGGGAGAGTATGCTGCCTCTTAGGCCGTTCGAAGTACTGCGAAAGAGTTTGCCATGAAGATGTGGCGTATACTGGTGCTGGTCCAAGGTCAAGGAAAGTAAGGCCTTTGGTCAAAGATGTCGTTGATATCCCACCGGCAATCAGTACTCCTGTGTCGTCTGGATTCTCCTTGGAGCACCAAGCTATGCGAAACAAGGGCTCCTTGACAGCTAGCGTACCAGATGCAGTTACAGTACTTCCGGATGTAGCGCCTGGTTGATCGACATTGGTGGCTTGTATAGTCCTGGCGATGACCTTTCGGCCATCTCTCACATCCCAGAAGACAAGGCTAGAATCTTCGTGCCCTGTAAGTATGAATGTTCCAGCCGGATGCCAAAGAGCTTGCGTCAACCGCGGATGACGAAAAGTACTGGCCGGTGATGGGTCCGAATCTCCACCGGGAGCACCTGGTTGTAACTCATATCGGAAGAACTTGGCTGGGGTATTCTGCTTGAAAGAATAGATGGCAGCTCCTTCGGAATATCCTATCAGCAGCGTTCCAATATCCCGAGGATGAAACGCCAGTGACTCGACTGGCAGTAGACGGGCCTTTGGGTTCTGGTCTTTCCAAAGGTTGGGTATTCTGAAAGGTGCTAAGCCTTGCCGGTCCAAGTCATATGTGACAATTTCTCCTTAAGCTGATCTCAGCATGAACCCTCCCTTTTAAAGGCAGGAGGTTGCTTCACACACCGTTCTGGAGCCCTATCAGGGCAAAGTTCAGGGTTGGGTCGGTCAGCAAAGCGGTAATCAGTCCTGGAGGAGCATACGATGCTACTATTCTTGTTGTTTCAAGCGAGTATACTGCGATATCATTCTTAGAATCAACGCTAACAAGCTTATCGGCACAAAATTGGAGGGTCTTGACAGATGCCTTTCTTGGGAGTGGAAGATTGATGGAGACACGTTTTTGCCCAAAGACATAGATCTGGCCGCTGCCATATTGTGATTCATTCGTGCCTAGAGCTAGAAGCGATTGAACAGGATCGTATGCTAATGCGCTCGTCTGAGAGTTGATGCCATACCGTACTACCTAAGAAGAGCCAAGGTTAGGCTCAAGTATCTACTTCAAAGTTTAGTAGGAAGATTAGATACTTCATCAATAACAAACAGATCCGGGTCCAAGCCAGCAGAGAGATCTCTCTGTACTCCAGCTTGCTTCCCTCGAAGAAAGCCTGCCATAATGTGGGCCTTCCTCTCATTAGGATGGTGTTATTGAAGGATAGTTCGGCGAAACTCTAGGCGAGGTTTCTTCGGTTATAGCTGCTAATATTTGAGGAAGCTCAATCCCTGCAAAAAAGACCTGAGGCTTGCCGTCACAGTAGTGACGTCGATCTTGCTTGTTATCGATAACTTTATTTCTTTGAACTTTCTCCTTAAGCCGATATCAACAATTCAAACTTCTACTCAACCCTACCATGGCGACGGACATCAGAACTTCTGAATTGAAAGATCCAATTGACGTCGCCGAATACCTTTTCCGGAGGCTTCATGAAGTCGATATACGAGGAGTCCACGGGGTCCCGGGAGACTACAACTTGGTTGGCTTGCGTCCTGAGTATCTTTATTTTGTCTCTAACTGCCATAGGTAGCCCTAGATTATATTCCGAAGACAGGTCTTAATTGGATCGGCAATTGCAATGAGCTCAACGCAGGTAATTCCAGCTAACAACTATTCTAGAAACATTATGCTGATGGACGTCTAGGCTATGCCGCCGATGGTTATGCTCGAGTTAAAGGCATCTCGGCCATAGTCACCACTTTTGGTGTGGGCGAACTTAGTGCTATAAATGCGATAGCTGGCGGCTACTCTGAGTTCGTGCCAATAGTGCATATTGTAGGGACCCCTTCGACCCTCTCGCAGCGGGACGGCATGCTTCTTCATCATACGTTGGGTAATGGGAATTTTCAAGTCTTTGCCGACATGAGTCGGAATGTTTCTTGCGCTATGGCTATGTTGAACGACCCTCATGAAGCAGCAACGCTGATTGACTACGCCATCCGGGAGTGTTGGATGCAGTCAAGGCCTGTCTACATTGCGCTCCCAACAGACATGGTCCAGAAAAAGGTGGAAGGTGAGAGGCTGAAGACCAAAATTGACCTCTCTCATCCTCCGAATGAAGCTGAGAAGGAAGATTATGTTGTGGATGTTGTGTTGAAGTATCTGCATCAAGCCAAGAACCCAATCATTTTGGTAGATGCTTGCGCTCAAAGACACCGAGTCCTCGATGAAGTCCATCAACTCGTCGAGAATTCCGGTCTCCCGACCTTCGTCACGCCCATGGGTAAGGGGGCAGTTAATGAAACACTGCCCACATATGGTGGAGTATACGCTGGGAATGGAAGCAATGCCGGGGTCAAAGACCGTGTAGAAACATCAGATCTAGTACTCAGTATTGGTGCCATCAAGTCGGACTTCAATACTGCGGGTTTCACATATCGTGTCAGCCAACTTTCGACCATCGATTTCCACAGCAACTATATCAGAGTCAAGTACTCCGAATACCCTGGTGTTCGGATGCAAGGTGTCTTGCAAAAAGTCGTTGCACGAATGGGAAAGCTCAATGTTCAATCAGGTCCCCAAGCAAACAATAAGATCGCAAAGGAAGACCAGGAACTGTCAATTGATTTGGTAATCAGCCACGCGTGGTTGTGGCCGAGAGTAGGACAGTGGCTACAGCCGAACGATATCGTTGTGACGGAGACTGGAACCGCCAATTTCGGAATCTGGGAGACAAAATTTCCGGCTGGTGTCACTGCCCTTTCTCAGGTTCTTTGGGGATCGATTGGATATTCTTTAGGTGCATGCCAAGGAGCTGCACTTGCAGCAAAGGAGACCGGCAACAGACGAACAATACTGTTCATTGGAGATGGCTCGTTCGAATTGACGGCGCAGGAACTCAGCACTATGATTCGCCATGACTTGAAGCCCATAATGTGAGATTTGCACAATACCTGGCACTATTCTTACATTGCTGATAGCTCTAGCTTCGTAATATGCAACGAAGGCTACACTATTGAACGTATGATCCACGGAGCGGATGCATCGTACAACGACATACAGCAATGGCACTACAAAGACCTTGTTGCTGCTTTTGGCGCTGATCCTAAGAAATCGAAGACCTTTCAGGTCAAGACAAAACAAGAAGCTGAGAACCTCTTCAATAACAAGGATTTCTCATCCGCACCATATCTACAGGTAAGAACAACCTATTGCCATTCAAATAATTGTATTTCCTAACAATTGCTGCCTAGTTTGTCGAGCTGTACATGCCTAAAGAAGATGCCCCAAAGGCACTGAAGATGACTGCAGAGGCATCAGCTGCCGTAAATTCAAAGCAGTGATTCTATTACCTAATCCATAAATCTACAACGTGACATGAAACCAAATGATATACGTATATAACTTAATCTCAAACATTGCTCTGTGCCTTAGAAACTGTTTTTCTATCGGACGTTGAAGTGAATTATATCAGGCTAGTGAACTGGAAGCCTCGGCTGTGCGTAACTTTGATCTTAGAAGCCAATCTTATAATTGTCAGACAGTTTATCACAATCATTCAAGCAAGAGTTAACAACCAAAGAGTCGATTGGGCTTGAAGGCGCTGCTTCAGTAAGTTGACGTGGGAAAATCTACAACAAGAATTTTCTGCAGTTTCTCGTTTAAACCCCGCCACGTATTTCTGTGAATTTCAAGGCTGAGCGACGAGTAAACCTTACAGTTGTTGATTATAATATTGCTACTCTTTATTCAATGGAGGGAATAAAGAAGCGGAAGTCAGAAAACGGTCATGGAGATGGTTCGCGGAAACAATTCAAGGTGAGAGTGGTCTACCTACATTGCTTTAAAGACTGCAGAAGGATTAAGGCAATTCTGCGTTATCCTAAAATCGTGTCATTTTTTGATCTCCTTGCTGTGCTTACCAATGATTAGAAGCAATGGATCGTGCCAAAGAAAGGCCAGAACTTCTCCAAGTCTACTGCAGCGAGCATCGATTCAGGAGATGCAGGCATCTGGGCCACCTGTGAGATGCACAAGGAAGGAAAATGTATCGCTGAGCTAAACGATCTCTTTGCTGATGTACGGGCCTCTTTCTGATCCTTGATACTCTACCGGATAATACGTTACGTCGGTATTAATTCCATCCTTGGTTAGTATGCTTTTAAAACCTACGGTGATCCTGGGCATGAAAACGAGGAAGTCAGTAAAGGCGGTGAGGTCGATATCGAAGCAGAGATTGGCAAAGAAGTAGAAGGCTTGAAAAGTGCTAGCAAGGAAGCTTTATTTCAACCAGTAAAGATTGATGTCCAGTGTGGTACGGTCAATAGCCCTCTTGGCGATCATGATCACTATCACGTTCTGACCCTATCAAGTGTTGTTTTTCAAGACCAAAGCACCGGTCGAACCGTCCTCTTTTGTGCAAAAAATCTGCTCAGATGCTTCTGAGTCTGCAGGAAGCAAGAGAACTCGATTTGTGCAGAGATTGACGCCTGTGACAAGGATGGGTAAAGCTACAGAGAAAGGCCTGGAGGAGGTGTCGAGAGCAGTTCTTGCTCCCAGTTTCCATCAGGAAGGAGTTGCATCCAAAAAGGTATGTGATGTCTTTGTCTATCGCTTTTGATTGACGGGTTGTCTCGGTTGTATGCTTCAGGTCACATTAGCACGATTAGGTCTCAGTCAGCAGTGTGATTATCCATCTCGCCAACGCGGTGCTGCAGCTTCGCTAATGCTGCTCATTCGCAACAGTTTGCTATTCGTACAACAATACGCAACCACAATGTAATGAAGAGAGATGAGGTTATCAAGCAGGTAGCTACTGCTGTGGGTGACCGGCACACTGTTGACCTCAAGAACTACGACCTTCTTGTTCTGGTCGATATTTATAGAGTAAGCTAACATACATCCTGTTATCTACTCTGCGATTATGTAGCACTGACGACAAGCTTGTTTTGCAGAATATCTGTGGGATGAGTGTTGTAGGTAACGACTACGAGAAGCTGAAGCGTTTCAATTTAGCAGAGATATATGACCCAACGCCAAAACCAAAATAGACTATCGGTGGATGGCAGAGGCGTTGTGTGCCTGGTCTGTGAGTTATGACAGCGGAATTCCGGTGTCATCTCCACCAGAGAGAGCCAAGCCTAAGTATTTGGGATATATCAGCCACGGTCCATTACATCCTCCGGATGGCGCGTTCTTCCACCATCTACTATTTGGGAATAAGCGAAGTAGGGCATAAAGTTTGCCTCGCTCATATTACCCTTTTTGCCTGATGGTCTCCAACAAGGACATGGTCCTTGGATCAGTATGTTGTTTGAGGTTTGCCTCTATGTTTGTTCCATTAAACGATGATGATCCCCATTATTCGCGAGTAGCAATTTGCTGACCAACGCCGGGACGGTCACGTTATCTGTATTTCGGTTACATGCACTCTAATTCCCAATCCTTCTGGAACTTCTTGTGGCGTATTTAAATAGATGCCACGACCCGGCGCATTGGGAAATTCTGCGATTTGTCCAAAGATGCGAATCCTCGGCCCCTATGGCTGGAAGGGGTGTCGCTTCGAGCCTGCGCTTACCGCAAACGTAGAATTCTAACGAGTATCTTAGATAAGCAACCTTGATTGGCCGTTAGCAGATAAGCTACTTCCTTCTATACTAAACGCCAAAAAGTTCTTGGGCATCTCCAACTGTATCATTGTTAATATCCTGAATGAAGGCTACCATTATGACAATGACGGCATATTTTCAAGCGAGAGAAGCGAATGAGGCGGAGCTTAGTCGGCGTTCTACAGGAACGCAAGAGCCTTTAAGCGTCTCGTGCTCCATGTTTGTACCAGATTCTGATATCTGTGTGCTCTCCTATTCCCGAATATACGTATGCTCTTTCTTTCTACACTTGACGTGTAGCTCGTTTCTCTGTTGCGCACCTCGGAGCTGCCACTCTATCTCCATATAACAAGCGATTGTGCCGCTTTCTGTTCCAACATCTCTCGGTAGTCTTCACCGATATCGCTGACATCCGTGAGGCACGTTGGAGTTGCGAGACAATGCATTTACCCCCAATAGCGAGGCTCACCGCTTCGCGCGACTTGAATGCCGCCCCTACAATCCTCCCATATACACCTCCTTCCCATAACCCAAGAACCTGTACACCTGTCCAGAACTATATCGAAGACGTACTCGTCCCTTCACGTCTCACAGTCTATCAAATGGAGGAAACCTATGGCCATCTCCACCGGATTCGCCTCGTGCGTCTCTCTAATGGCTCAAGCTTGGTTTTGAAAGTCAGTCCTCCTCCGGCCACACCGCTTCTTCGCCACGAATGTTACTCCCTAGAATCAGAAGCCATTGCCTTCTCTCTCCTCGCCAAAAGCAGCCTACCAGTACCACGGGTCCTGAGGCATGACGCAAGATGCATCCACATAGGGTCACCTTTCCTTCTCACAACCCACCTTTCCGGCATTCCATATGCCAATGTCCGCCAATATCTGACGCGCTCTGAGCGTGCGGGGATCGAACGACAGCTAAGATCTCTGACTGGGGTAATAAGCCAGCATACCTCATCAATATATGGACCATATGGACCAGTATCACTTGTAGCGTCAAACCAGGGCCACAAAGGCTGGCGAGAAGCTTTTGTGGCTATGTTAGAGTCTGTATTGATGGATGGAGAGGACATGATGGTCAGCTTGCCGTACTTGCAGATTCGAGAGCACGTTTTACGAACGAAGAACACCCTGGACTCAGTCAAGGAGGCGAGACTAGTGGTCCTGGGCTTTGGCCAGGCCGAGAATATCTTGATCGATCGGAGGACCAACGAGGTCACCGGCCTGCTGGACTTTGGAAGAGCAATCTGGGGGGATTGGGAAATGGGTGATCTTGACCAGCGGAAGGGCACGAAGGGCTTATTGTACGTTCTAGTTGACATATCTCGTTGAGGAAAGCAAAGGGTTAAAAGCTAACTGGGTGCAACAGATACACTTGTTATGATGCTGTCGTTACGATTGTGACACACCAATGTAGACCACGGAGAGAGGCAAATGACTTGGACGCTAGGAAGACATTGACAATGACTTTGGCTCAATTAGCTTTAGAAGAAATATGAGGCTTAATATTGAGAAGAAGCTTGCTGATAGAGGGATAATGCTAGTAATGATTGATACGATCTCTTGTACTTACTAGAATGATCTACTTTTTTCGTGTACATGTAAGGAAGGCATTTTTTCTAGAAAATCTAGTCAATAGTTCCATGGTACATATGTATATATATATATTGTATACCCCGAACTTAGGATTGGTGATTACCGTTTTCGATTTCGGGAGGGAGCGGGGCCGCTTTAGAGGGAGCACAGGCGGAGCACCGAGCGAGCATGGGGAAGCAGAAAGAGCACGAAGAGAGCAGAGGGAGCACGAAGGGAGCTTTATCTACCGAAAGATGCATTAGACTTGCGTACCTGGAGCTATCCCCATCTGCGTGCTTTACAACGTGAGATTAGCAGTGCAGATTGCCTCTGTCGACAATGACATTCTCTAGTCTTCCCAATGAGATTTTAATCGAGATCGTTGAAAACTTGAACAAGGAGCAAGACATGTAGTCTTTGATCCGCGTCAGTAGGCGATTTTACAACCTCTTCGACGACTACTTGTATTGCCACAACGTAAAACATCGGAGATGCAGTGCTCTATTCTGGGCTGCGGATCATGGTCGTGAATCTACAGCCCGCAAATTGCTTCACCTAGGAGCAGACGTTAATGTTACAGTACAGAAGGCGAGAAGCAATGGAATTTGACCACGAGCTGGCTTGACGCCTCTTCATTTGGCGGCTGAGAAGGGGCATCTTGCCATGGTGAAATTTGTGCTTGAAGTCGGAGCCGATCCTGAGGCCAGAGAGCTTGACACTCCTCTTTTTCGCACTAATTGCGAGGCACGAAAAGTTTGCTCGTACGATTTCCAGACATGTAAGCAATCTGCAAATTGCTCGGTGGATTCAATGAAAAGACTGACTCCCTTACATGTGTAATTTTCAGATCTTTAAGTTGCGTTGAGCTTTTGACTTTTCATCTATAAAGGGACTACTAAGCCGCTGCGTCCGGGTTTATCAGCGGAGTTAGGTAGGCTCACTGGTGGGGGCTTACGGCTTTAAGCCCCGGATTTTGTTAAAAACAACCCCCTTCGACGGCAACTTCCCTCTACCTCCAGTACTAATCTTTCTACCTTAACAATCACCATCATGACCGCATTTCGCACCCCCAACCTCGAACCGTCGAAAGCATGGTGAAGTTTTTGACCATCACTGAGGCCAACGCGCGCTTCGCCAGCGACAGCGCGCACAATGTAGGACTCGTGTGCATCTTCGCTGGAGCCACGAGCGGCACCGGCGCCGGCGCAATCGAGAGGATGGCAGTTATGATGCAGGCACCAACCTTCTATGTTCTGGGGAGATCAGCAGCACGTTTTGCAAGCCAACGTGCGAAGCTAGAAAGCCTCAATCCAAGCCTCAAATTGGTGTTTCTTGAAGTCGAGGTCTCGCTGATCTCCGATATCGATGCCGTGTCTAAGCAGATCACGGCCGCTGAGCGAAAGGTGGATTACTTATACATGAGCCAGGGTTGCATCCCTCTGAACGTACCACAATGTATGTATCTGCTGTTCTGAACCTTTCCGTTTCCCACGCTAACAGGTCGCATAGACACGAAAGAGGGCCTTGACATAAGCTTTGCCCTTTCTTACTACTCCAGGATGCGGCTCACGACGAATCTTCTGCCACTTCTTCGTCAGTCGCCGCGGCCGCGAATTCTGAGCGTGGTCAATGGCGGCAGGGAGAAGCAAATGCGTGACGACGACATCGGTCTTGAGAACGTCCAGAACTTTGGTTCACGCGCAGCCATTAACCACAACACCACTATGACGACCCTGGCGTTTGAATACTTGGCCAAGAATGACAAGCGGACCACTTTCATGCACGCCTTTCCTGGTCTCGTGGCAACCGATAATTTCTCCCGGCTAGCTGCACCAGAGTCGTTTGGAATATTAGGGAGGATGCTAGTGGCATTAATCGGCCGCTTCGTCAATACGGTGCAGCGGCTTTTCGGCATGTCGGCGGCAGATTGTGGCGCGAGACAGGCTTTTCTCCTGACTAGTGACAGATACGGCCCAGGCGAGGTATGGCGCATCAACCAGAAGAGTGAACCAGTCACCGCACCCGGGGTGCTAGGACACTATAGAGAACGCGGATGGCGAGAGAAAGTTTGGGAGTACACTGTGGGCGTCTTTGAGAAAGCCTTGGCCACAGGTATCTGAGTCTCGGTCTGTGCAACTGCTCGGAAGAAGGAGAAATGGTCGTGAAGATGCGCAGGATCACGCCTTAAGACTTCAAAACCAGTAACTTTGATGGTGTTAAACTTACGATGGCAGAATTCATGGTCCTATACACTTTGGGTCATTCGCAAATACTCAAGACTTTCACCGTTATCTGCGAGCAGGACTCGAGGCCCATCCGGACAGCCCTCACGAAGTAGGCTCGTGCGACGAGGAGGTCGGCAGAGGCCGAAGAAAGTGGGCAGGCAAGCTCGAAGTACCCTGTCCATGGGAGTAAATTAGCTTCAAGCGATTCCCCGCAACCTGGGCGTCTGTAGCAAGCCATTTACTGAGCGGGAGCGATGTGAGGTCCATCTTCTGCGGTATATCCTGTAGCCACTACCTGCGTAGTCACCACCATGGTGTTATTCGCTCTATGCTGCTGCTGTTCAATGTGTGAGGAAATAATCGCTATCAAAGGATTGGTATGCGTTTTGTAGAGTGTCAGACTCATATTTGTGGCACAGGAAGCTTGGATAGCTCCACCTGCCATAATGGCGGTGGAATGCGGCGCATGCTGCGACGCCTCATGCTGCACAGGGTGGGGCGCAAGCGATTGTGGATGCAGCGGTGTTGAGGGAGTGTTTTTCAAGAGTAGAAACGGCGAAGGACTTGGATGGAGCTCTGGCAGCGTATGAAGCGATCCGCAAGCCGAGGTGTGAACGTACACAGCAGATTGCAAATGGCAAGGCGGATAAGTTTGTCCTGCCGGTTGGACCGGAGCAAGAAGCGCGCGAAACGAAGTTCAAAGACATTATGGAGATGCATGAGAAGGAGCTGAGGGAGACTGGGAGGGAGATTGGGAGGGTGATCAGAATGTGTTGGAATTACTGATTGATTATCTTGCTAAGATGCATAGGCGGAGGAAGCTATCAAAACAAGTTTAATTGGTAAGGACGCCTCGGTAAAACTGCCACTTAATTTGATAGTTTGCCTGGAATTTAGGATATCCAACCTAGTCTTGGCATATAGGGCTGTCGATAGCCTGAAATTCAACAGAATTGACATGCAACGCGTTCTTACGGTGTGTGAGGGTTCTTACGACTAGCTTGGCGATGGGTAGTTCGAGTCTTTTGGATTAGTCAATTGATAAGGCTCGTTCGGTCCATTTCTGCTCTTGGATGTGAGTTCCAGTTGGATATTGCAGCATGAAAAAGTTCATGTATGAGGATGACGAATGAACATGGAGCTTGGGAGACCAAGATGATACTCGGACTGCGAAGGAAGAGAGAACATGTGGACGTACAACTTTACCTCTGGCAGCACAAGTCATCGTTCATTTTTGTGGCTCAAATCAAAGTTGACGATAAGAATTCTGAATGAGAATTTTTGTTGAACCGTATTATTGGAGAAATCAACGACTACTTGTTTTAGGCCGTTATACTATTTCTGTTTTGCATAAATTTGCGCCCATCATAACGGTATGCATCATATGATCGAAGACTTTACCTTATCATTAATGCAGAGCTTATTCTTATCTAAATTACAAAGATTAGGAGAACAGCTCGACCTTAATGCCTTTCAAATCTCAGAGATCCGGAGCGTAAATCTCGGAATACCCGTTTTCTTAATAGCCTCAACCAGAGAGGATAGGTTTTCAACCTTGTATGTCGACAAGTCCATGTCGTACCCGTACATTTTTAACGACATCAAGGCCAGATCGCATCCCTTTGCCAGCAGTGTCCCAAAAGTTTGATCATCTCGTGCAGATTTCACGCAATATGCTCTTGCTTCGTTCAATATTGCCGTCCGGGTGCAAGCTTTAATAAAGACGATAGCTCTGAGGACCTTGCTGCCGTTGAGAATTTTGAGCGTGATGGTATGGCCATCTTCCGTTGGCGCCTTTGGGGCTGCAGTCTCAAGGACGGAAGTCACTGTGGACGATGGCGCCGACGGAGGAGGTGAATAAAAATCAGATTTATCGCGCACGGCACAAAGAGCAGGCCATGAAGGCGGTACAAGGAACTCAGCATCCTCATCTGGGTTACTTTGCATTGGAGGGACGTCAGGCTCTGGCGTTGGTTCATAGGGATCGTCTAAGTCGTGTGGAATATTGTCATATTGGTTGAGAGTATGTTCCTCTGCGTCGTCGAAGCCTTCGATGATTAATTCGGCTTGTGAAGCTTCCAGCGTCGGAGCAACTTTTTCCTTTCCAATTGGGTCCTCTTTAGTGAATGCTTCTTCCTCTGGCGCAATAATGCAATGCCCATCTATGGGGGAAGCTTCCGCCAGCGCGGCGAAGTAAGGTTCGTCGGCGGGGATAGCTTCCTCTGCTGCATTATGCGGCTCTGCAGCAACACCACTAGTTACGCCGAAATTCCAAGCTCCGTATCGAGGCCATTGCGAATTCATGTTGTGAGTAAAATGTACTGGGGCGGGAGACGCATCTTCTGAAGCAGGAGCTTCATCCACGAGAACAGGTGCTCCTTCAGCTGCAGGAATACCCCAGCCAGATGCTGCAGCCTTCTTCCCTTTTTTCTTTTGCCCCTTAGACCTTAAAGTTGAAAGAGTCAATTCTGAGACTTCCGGTTCTTCTTTAACACTGGCACCACTGTGATCGTGACAAGGAGGTCGGTCATCTTTCTTCAACTTTTCGTCTTGATGAGGTTTCTCTTCGCCGAGTGAACTTTGATCGTAAGCTCGTGCTTCCATTATCTCGGCTGAGGGTTTCAGTTCGTGTTCTAGAGGGAGCGTTACAAATAGATATAGGAACACACGGGACTTGAAATGAAAGAAAAGAGCATTTAGAAACATACCTATCCAGCTACTCTCGATGTTCTCTTCAGTCTTAGAGTCCGTCTTCGCTCCATTAAAGATCTGCGTATGACTGCAGGCGCAAGGATTGAAGACCTGCTGGGATCCAGCAAGAAAGCTTTCAAAGGCAGAGCCAACCTCAGTGCGTTGCTTCTTGTCCGTTGCCAGCATCTCTTCGACGGATGATCTTTCCAACTCGTCAAGTTCAGCTCTCCGACGCGCAATATCTTCATATTGATCTGTAAGCTTGCGTTCGAGCAGATGTTGATGCTGCACAATTTCCTCTATGCTAGTCTCCAGCTGCGTTTTGATTTCCGCTACCTTCTTCGCTCGTTTGGAGTCATTAAGAGCTTCTGCAAAGGTGACAGCTGCACTGAGCATGTTCAAGATTCCGGCTGCGCTAGTTGGAAGGCGATGAACAGCTGAGTGACGAAGGATACTTGTTCCGAAGAGCACTTCAGGGATACTTTTACCGGGAACCGGTTTGATGGCTGATGGCGGTAGAGACTTGGCGTATTTTGAAAATCTTTTGGTCCATTCGGTGAGTTCAATGGACTCTGCTTCTTTCCATTTCCGCGCCTTCATCAAATCTGGGGCCCAAGTGTTGCCGAACTCCAGACAGCATTCCTCAAGCAAAAATTGGACTGGGACTAGAATTCTATGTTGCGTTTTGAATGGCAAATAGACAGGGTGAAGCCTGGGGATAGACAGTGCTTGGAATGTCGATTTCTGGCTATCAAGATGATTAGCTACGTGACTGTCCTGTCTCGAGCGTTTATACTTGCCACAGTTTAACAGCGCTGATTTGAACATTGTCCCCGGCCTTGGCTTTGTCTTCTAATGTCCCCTCAGGCTCAGCCTGCTGTTTGCCTTGCTCAAAGGCCAGGCACTCATCTTCTCCCTCGTCATCGGATGTCAAAATTATGTCTTGTGCTGCCTCGGCCTCGATCCTGATGACTTCTGCTTCCGAGGCCGCTCTCTCGGCCTCTTGCGTCTCTGACGGCTGGAACAGCTCTGGGTAACGGAGCTTTGCCCGGGGTAAGGATTCGAAAATCTGGTCTTCTAGCAACTCTTTCGCAACTGCAGCAACGGCTGGCAAGGTAAATTCCTTTGTGAGGATTTTGATAGATGCCTTACGCTTCTCAAGGAGCTGAGAGATCTTCTTTACCTTTCGAACGTGCGCGTTTGCCCCGCTGAAGATTGATGAGCAGTGGAGATAGACCAGCCTCCCATCTGGAGAACGCTGCGTATTCATGACGAAGTCATGAAAGTAATGTCAGGTGGAAGGTCTATGTGGAGCTCAGAGATGGAGGCAAGAAAAAGGGCGTAAGTTTTGGAATAGTGAGGCCACCAATTGGAGGACATGGATAGCACAAGGCTGGCTTATCTCATCCTACGTAAACACCTTGTGTTCGACAAATTAATTGGATCTTTGGATCAAAACCACTATTCGTGGATTAGCGATCAACTACAATTGATCCCCACAGGGGCCGTGAGACGCATAATCCTGACTGCACACAGTTCATCTCTCTAGCTATGAAAAGCCAGTCACGCGGGACGCAAAACTATTGAGACACCCTAATTTCCCCACCATCAATCCTCACCCATATATTTAATAATTTATATATATATACAAAACCAACTATTTAATGACCAGACATCTTTCCTTCGCCCTGAATTACGTCCCAATATCTCTTAGACATCGTATCGACCTTTTCGTTAATAAATCTTTAAGAAACCTTGCTTCAACCCTTCAAAATGAGCTCCTTTGTAGTGTCATCGTCTTAATGAGGAATCTTTTTTAAATGTTGCTTAAGAATTTGCCACGTATTTTCTATAGGGACTAAATCGGGCGATTCAGATACGTTGAAATAGTAGTCTAGATTATGATCTTCCTTTCATTTTTTAATTATGTTATGAGAACTAGGCTCGTGTTCTGAATCGTCATCTTCTTTTAATGCAAAGTCGTCGCCTCGAAGAATTCAAGGCTTAACGCACGGCTCGAGGATTTGATCGATATAAGCCTGAAGACTGAGCTTTTCATTCTTGTTGCTCTTAACGTCGTAAAACTGAAGATCAGATTTAAAGTCGTGATTTACAGCAGCTCAACAGTGAAAGCGTTTCTTCATCGGCAAATCCCGACGGGTGCCTAATCGCGTAATTGGCCGGTAAATTAGATGATTTATCACTTTGGCCGACCCCTCATCTTGTAAGACCGCTTTGGCGTGATTAGCTGCGGGCGCATGCCTAATAGCGTAAATGGCATCGTTTATCACATTGGCACCGTTTATTACATTAACATCGTTTATTACATTAACATCGTTTATTACATTAACATCGTTTATTACATTAACATCGTTTAGCACATTAACATCGTTTATTACATTAATATTATTTATTACATTAACATTATTTATCGCATTAACTTCGTTTATTACATTAACATCATTATAGTAGTTTCAGTAATAAATTTAATTTTTCTTATCTTTATTTTACAGTTTATCTTTGTGTTAAATGCTTTGTATCGCGTTATCTTTTAACAGATTATTTATGTTTTAAACATTATGTTTATTATTAATATATTTAAGCTAATTGTTATTATCTTCGCAGTAAACGTATATTATAAATTACATGATTTCTTTTTAAAACCTGTCATCTTATTTCTTTACATATTATTAACTTGTTTATTATTTTATTATAGTTAAATCATAATTATACAAATCATATTTACTTTATTAAGCATTAACTCGATTTAAATCATAATTAATATTATATTTGTTTAAGTAAAGTTCTTCGTCATGTTCGAATGTTTAATTAAAATGATAATCTTTTTTATCGCGTTTTATAAAATCTTCTTCGCTTATTAACAGTTTATCGTTAAGCTAATTCTTAAATAAAAGCATTATGATTACTTATTATAAAGATTATTACTCAGTAAAATTATTTTATAATACTGTTATTAACTTCATTCGTCGCACACGCTTTAGCATAACTCGATATTCATTCTTATTATTCAGAATGTTGTTCTTCATAACGTTCTTTATATTATATCATAAATTAGTTATCTGTTTTATCTTATATGCATTAAAAAACTCTGAATAACTTAATTCGTAATTAAAGATAATGCTCTTATTAATGTTCGCTTTATATAATATATATTAATCTTTTTTAAGAAATAAACTGCGCTTCGAAACATCTGTTATAAAATTAATTAATTTCTTTTCGTTAACGACTCTTAAATTCTATATGTTATTTAATGTCGTAACTTAATTATCATCGTGAAAGTAAAACTTCTTATCTTTTTCGTGCGACTTAAAGCTCTCGAAGTTAAATCGATTAATGAACTTAACGTAAAAAATTAAAATAATAATATAAAATCGAGAATTGCTTTCGATAACGATAATACTAACATACTTAAAGTTTCGTCATCGCTTATAAGTTTCATTAAGTCGTTTATTTTATGATAATACGAATTAACATGCGACTTCATCGTGCTCTGATTCATTAAGTTCTTAAAATTTACTTGTTATTTAGCTTGCTTTCGAAGATAAGTTAAAATTTAAATTTATCTTTTTTAACTTAAATATTTAACTTTAAGCGCGTTAAGAAATCTTTCGTAAACGTTTAAAGAAAGTAAGTTAATAATATGAGAAAGATATTCTTTTCTTATTCTAGCGAAAGCAAAACGCACGTGTAATAAAAGATTTTTCGAATTTTAATAAATATAATTTCTTTTCTGTCTTATATTCTTAAAGCAAGTATTATATCGCGATAATGATAAAGATCACTGTCTTTATTCGTAATGAATTAAAGTATGTATTCGTTAAATAATGACGATTTAAATTACTCTCTGTAGCGAAATAAAAATGTTTAATTAACGCGTATATGATTTCGACGCAAAAACGCTGTTTCTTTAATTAATGATTAATTAGCTATGTCTCGTATAATAAATATTATTTACTCTTGTAATATTTAAAGCAATAAAGTTATCTTCGTGCAAAAGATTTACTACGTAATCTCGCATGTTTAACGCTTTAGCGAATTTATAATGATTATCAATAAGTTCTTTAATCTTAAAAATTATCTGATAACGTGTATCTTTAATATAATCATATATCTGCTTCTTAAATGACATTAATGCATGATCAGAAATATAACTTTGTTTATAATAATAATATCTTGCGTCTCTTAAACTTTTTCAAATGAGAACTAGACTCGCGCTTAATTCATTTTATTTCTTTAAATAAACGATACTAAACTCGTCAGATTTCTTTAATAAGATCATTAAGCATAATCTTTTAAGACTTAAATCATGAAGAATTAACTTTAATAACATTATTCTGTCTCGAATTTAATATAACGTAAAATTTTAAGAACATCGCGACTTTAAATATGAGTATACATACGATTATAATCATTTAATGATTATTTAATGATAAATGATCTCGCGCGTTAACTTAAGAAAGATTATTTCATACTAGTTTAATCTCTTCGATGTCGCTTGCGTTCTCTTTTTTAATTTTCTTCTTTATGTAACGATCGTGATTATTTTCGTTTATTTTAAAATAAAGATTCTTATTCGTGTCTTTAAGCTCGTCGTTAACGCTAGATTCGCGTATAATCGTTATTGCATGATGTTTCTTTTTATATTAAATAAAGTTACGATTCGACGCGTAATTAAAAGATTTACTCTTGTAAAATCTCGATGCATTAAGCGTTTTCGTATTATTTTATGTATATCTTATTATCAGATCTCTTAAGAAATAAGCTAAATTAACAGAATCTTAAAACAACTTATTAAGAGTTTCAGTTTACTTAAAAAATTTAACGAATTTTTTAAGAACGACGCTCGATTTCGCTTTCGAGCTAACAGAATGAAATTATCATTTTCTTCGTTTATTTTAAGTGTGCGAATACGCTTTTCGGCAGGTAAAATGAGTTCAGCATCTTTTTCGAACGCGTTAAACGTAAATATATATGTTTTTTATATTATCGATTTCTAAATCGATAATCGTTAAAGTTATTATCTTTGTATTTATTAAGAACTGTGAGTGAAAATATCTTTAGTATGTTTCTTGTTTTATTTATCTCTTAATGATTTAAGAAGCGTTCTGAGTTTATCTTTTTAAATTTACTCATTACTGTAATGTAAAAAGAATGTTTATAAGAAAGCCTGCAGAATTCGAGAAAGAAACAATAACAGATCGTAAATCTCTGTTTTATTATGATTAAAGTTAACGATCATTAATTATAATTAAAATTATTATGTTAATTAAGTTAATTTCGTGTTTTTACGACTGAATCGCGCTAGATCGCGTTAGTTTAACATATCATGCAGACTGCGATAGTTTAAGTTAGTTAAAGTTAGTTTATCTTAACGCTACTTCGTATTAGCTTAACATATCGTGTAAACTGCGATAATTTAAGTTAATTTAAATTAATTTAACATATCGTGCAGGCTGCGATAGTCTGAGTTAATTTAAATTAACTTAACATATCGTGCAGACTGCGATAATCTGAGTTAATTTAAATTAATTTAACATTTTATTATTAAATAAAGCATTTAACTATCAGAGTATCGTAAAGGTTTAATGTTAGAATAGCATAAATTACCTGTCTTTTCTTTCGAATCTTGCAGATCATGTCATACTTTATTCGTTTTTCTTCTTGTTAATCTTTTCTTCATGACATTAACGATCATAATTAATTACTAAAAATAGCAGTTCGTAAAGTAAGTCGTAATGATAATATTAAATTATAATAAATGATTAATGTTCTGATTTCTATTATCTTCATGATAAATGTAATATAATAAAGAAGTAGAATAAAGAATCTAATGCAATATGCTTATTAACTTACTTTTTCTAGTTAATTATAATACTCATTAAGCGACATAAGCAGAGTCGTTTTATAATTACGAATAAGAAACACGTCAGTTTTTTACGATAATATTTATTTAACTTATTCTTTAACTTCTGTTAAACTTTTAATAATTAATGATAATACGCTTAAGGTTTTTCTTAAGCTTATTATGTTCGTTAAAATGCTTTTCTTCTTTCAGAATCTTAAGCGATTAAGTTAATTCTTCGTGACTCGTTATAACATTAAAGTACATTCTTTAATCGTTAAATCTTAATTTTAAACGTCAGAGAGAATTATTGTCTTTCTTTTTCTCGTTAAACACACGCTCTTTCTTCTTAAAGATTATAAAGTAAAGATCTTGCTTTTGATGCGATAATAATAAAGTAATAATTCAAGAATTCGCTTTTATTTTAGAAAGATACTCGAATTTCTTAAGAGAATTAAACATCTTAATGACATCGCTACGAATTTTCTTCACGATACGCGAAACGTAATCAGCACTTATAATTAAGTTAGTTAACAGATCGTAAAGACTCGTTTAAAGCGCGACATTTAAAGCGTACGAATTTACGACTTTAAGATCAGTATTCACGAAGAAAAAAGCACGAAGATATAACTACTTCTAACTCAGAAACTTATTAATCTCTACTGTTAAGCTTTTTAACTCGTATAAATTAAGAATTATATTCAGATAATTCGAACATTCTTTATTCGAATATTCATTAGATTTTTTTCTTCGAAGGTTTAAGCGAGTCTGAGTGCGAAATTTTAAGTTCTTTAAGTTCATAATACGAGTCAGTCTTAGAGAAGTTCGTACGTTAACGTTTTTAAGATCTTTTTCGATTAAATTAAGCACGCGAATAATGTTTTTCTTTTCAGAAAAACGATATAACTTAATCTTCATCGCAGATTAATCGTTTCTCTTAAGTAAAATTAACTTCGTACTCTGCGATCGCGCTTGTTTATTTCATTAAAATATTAATCTGATTCTAGAATTTTTACTGTAATTAAGTTATTAAACGACAGCTTTTCTTATTAAACTTATGACGTTTACTTTATACTCGTTAATAAATCTGATCATTTAATAGCATAAAATTATTACATTTACGTTTTTAACTTCGTAGTAATCTTTTCTGCTATATGAATAATATCATATCGTTTATAATTTTAATGACGACTTTCGTATAATTTAAATTTTCTTGTTCGTTCGAGTCTGCGAATAACGAGATTATGTTTACTAAATTCGTTAATAAGACAGTAATAAGATCTGCACGAGTGAATATTAATAAAGTCTCGTATTTAAATTATTATCGTTATTATCTTATCTGAGTTTAATTTCTTAATGTTAAAATAAAAACGACTTTAATCTCGTGCATGTATTTTTACGAGTGTTTCTTTTCACGATCGCTCGATGATTATCTTAATTAAGTTTTTATTATTATTATATATAATAACGTCGTGAAGATTATTATAAGTAATGTTTTTCTTTAAAACTATCTTTTATTTATTAAAGTTCAGATTCATAACTTTAATAACGTTTAACTTCTTGTTTTCTTTCACGATGTCGCTGATTAAACAGAAAGAGTTACTTATGCTTTACGATTTCGTCGTAAAGAATGTATCTTAATTAAAGAAATTTAAATGAGTCACTTTTAAAATATTAATTTTTATGTCGATCGAGATTTCTCGTGACGTAAGAATTAATGAGTATATTATTAACGCTTTTCTTACATTAAGACGCTTAACATTAAAGTTAACGCGACGTGTCATGTTTAATAATGCCTGCTTAAATCAGTGTCGTGATATACTAAAGTTTATGCGATCTGTCTTAATGTTCTGTAATATTATCTGCAGCTGAAGTCGAATCTCTTAAGTGCTAAGATTTTTTCTCAGAAGATCTGTAACTCTTATCGCTTGCTTTATTATGACGCTCAGCTGCTCGTATTCTTTATTTATCAGTCGCATTTTCTTCATTACAATTACTTTTGTTTAATTTCTCTGTTTCTGATTATAAAAATTAAAATTTAATGATAATAGTTATAAATTAAGTTCGAGATTCGTTTAATTCATCGTTAATTCGAGAATGTACTCTATTAAACGATTTATAAATCTAGAAATAGCTTAATTAAAAACAGTAATAACAGAAACGCAATTATTAAAACAAAGCGAGAAAAGAATTTTAATGAATGAACAGTTAACGACGTATTAATCTGCATTTAGTAAATGTAATAAAACTAGTAAAACAGCGCAATGAGAAGAATGCTAAGCATAATTAAATTAAAGAATAATTAAGACGATGATAATTAAGAAGTTTATTAATTAAATTTAAATATCGTAACGCGATCGTTTAATGTTTACGTAATGAAGATTAAACTAGTAAATATTTTATTCGTTAAATCGTTAAACTAGCACGTATTTTATTCGTCGCATTTTAACGAATCGCATTTTTAGATTTTTTAAATTTTCATAAAACATTTAACTTGCGTCTTTACTTAATAACAGAATGTTTACATTCATATAATTAATAATCGAAGAACTTTCTGTATTTTCTTTTAATTTTAGTGAAAATTATGATATCGTTAAACTAGCGAATATTTTATTCGTTAAATTATTAAACTAGCACGTATTTTATTCGTCGCATTTAACATGTTACACTGTACTGCTTTTTATAAAATATTTAACTTGCGCTATATTTGCTTAAGAACGAGATATCTGTTATTATAAAATAAATCGATAATCTCTTTTAATGTTAACATACAACAGACTGCTATTATATATATGATCGAGAATTCTGTTTTCATTCTAACATTATATACGTTATAATAACGCTAGCTCGACATGTAATTTATTTATTTAATTTTATTTATGTTTCTCGATTTAATATATGTATTTTCTTTCATATTAAGTTTACTTTAAAAGAATTATAAAATTATTAGCATATAATCTCACGTATCTGCCTGATTTCTGCGTTTCAGTCATGTAAGTTATTATTCAGTAAAATTTATACTTGTTTAAATAAGCATTTATTTAATATGTAATCTTAAACTTCGTGACATAAATTGCTACGAAATAATCTACTAAACTTTTATATATAATGTTAATTTCGTATTATTCGCTGTTAATTTCTTATTCTTTCGCACATTAACGATCATGACGATGAACTGAGCTCTGATGTTCGCTTTACGAATTATCGCTTTCTTTATTAAATGATTAAAACAAATTAATTAATAATAAAAAATCTCTCGATTAATGCTAATTTAATGCGCTCGTTTCTTAATCTGATTCTTCACGTTCACTGTAAACTGAGGTTTTATAATCATTACGTATCGAGCACGATGCATAATATAATTTACTTTCATCATTTAAAAGCCTTTAACGATTATATTAAGATTCTTATCGTCATCTTCGTTCTTTTTTTAAAAGATATTTACGAGCTTTTATTAATCATTCGTACTTAGTTAAAAGTATATTCATGTCGCTTTTCGCTTAATCTTCAGAAATTATTATTATAAGATTAATCTCTTTGCTAACGAAAATGTAATTATGTACGTAATAAATAGTAAAGATAAAATTTGTAAATAACGAGCAGAAATTAAAATACTTACTAGTCATATCA
>JAABUO010002186.1_pt1 | contig 24189 bp, 30 predicted proteins | sample 5559291 | NCBI WGS metagenome assembly JAABUO01 (sample SAMN10711878, study PRJNA513372) | rock metagenome | isolation source: Antarctica rocks | place: Antarctica: Victoria Land, Finger Mt sud
GCCATGGCTCAATGCTGTACATGACATGTGATCTTCACACAGACAAATGGTCAACCATGAACATGACTACGTGTCACCACTAAAGCTTTTGCATGTGGCTTAGGCCGCCTTTTGTCAGCCAGGTCTGGAATTGTGACACGTCCAGGCATCATGATTGAGCTTGACAGCATTTGCAGTCAGATTTTTTTTCTCAACACGCAATACTATTCTGGGACCTGACATCACTTTTTTATGTATGCAGGGCAACTTTGTCCTTTGCACAGGTCCGGGTAAGTAAACCCCAAACTGATCTTGGTCTATGCAACCCTACTGTGGAGCTAAACAGCGGCTCTGGAATGCCCCTCTCATTTCACAAAACCCAGGATAATCCTAGCCCAATTTGATTCAAATTGGCTTGAACCCAAAGTTTGCCCTATGCAGGCCATATGGTGGACCTGATAGCGCCAGCAGAAGGCATGAGTCTGTGATGATAAGAAAAGGTCAACAAGTGAATCACCTAATCAAAGGATTTCAGGCCCAACTGACTGAAGTTACCCTGACACAGAATGTGACCTATGCAGGCCCTAAGGTGGCACAAAGTCAGTGTTGGCATATTAGCCTTCATTCGTTATATCCGTATCTTTTCAGAGAACCTAGGATAACCTAAACCAGACCGACCAATTTGGCCTGAACCCTATGCAGGCCCTATGGTGGAGCTAGACGGCACACGCAGAACCCCTGACCTCTTTGTGCCGTATGTCTCCTTTATTATATTGGCATCGATCCTGACCCCCCTGGCCGGCTTGGGGTACCTGGTGTGGGAGGGGCAGGCAGACCTGGGGATCAGCACACTTGGAGTGTACGTGTTGTGCCTGGTTGTGCAAATTGCATCTGAGAGCGTGAGTCTTAGACTAGGTGAGGCTTCCTGCTGCAATATTTATGACCGTTGTTTGTTTTGCCACACAATGTGTGTAGATCATGCACTGGGGTTCAAAGAGCTGCAGGTTTATTAGTGTTTGGCGCAGCTGTTTTGCTGCCCCACCTGCTGCATGTGATGTGGCTCAGCATATGCAGTGGCAATATCAATCAGTCAGAAGCTTTTGTTTGGTGAAGTCAAGGGGCTTCGTCCACCTAGCCGCCCTGGGTCTAGTTTCAATAGTGTTGCATTATGTGACTGTCAACACTGTCGTATTAGTAAGCCTTACAGGGATGCGCAAGACAGACTGCTCTGGAGAGACAAGACTTGTCCTGCACATACCTAGCTCACCATGAGCCGGAAAGCGTTCAATTATTATTATAATTGTCATCATTAACATTCAGTTGCCATTCTTATGCTCACAACATCCAGCAGACTACCTCTGAGAGAGAATCGAGTGACAGAACAGATGTCGAAATGGTCTTCAGTAACAGAAAATGGTGTGCTCTTGACAAATGAGTGAAAGTGAGCGATAGCTATGGTGTGCAGGGCAACAAGATAACAAAACACCAATGGCAGAGGCAAGGACTTTAGCCTCTTATTACATGCACCTCACACACCTCACATGTTAGTGAATTAATCAGTCAACTTCTGTAAACGTCTTTTTCCTTAGTGAACACAAAAGACTTCAGAACCCAGCATGTGCGCAGATGCAAGAGCTTTCAGGCTCAAGCCATGATCCTATTGCAGGTGGCAGTGCATTTATGAATAAGTACATAATCATGACGGTCTAAAATGAATACAAGTACTATGCTTGACTGCTGCCATTGCTGCTTACAACACACACTGCACTGGCAAGGTCATCAGGACAGAAGGCTGTGCATTTGCCTGCAGGAACGCCCATGTGGGTGCAAGTGCCCCAAGCCTACCAGCCCTACAGGTTGTGGCAGTTAGCAAGAGGGTTGTGCCTGGGTTCTGCCCTTGGAGGGCCTGAGTGGCTGCAGACACTCCTGGGGCTGCTGATCGTGTTGTGGGTCTTCAACTATGGAGCGCAGATGCAGTTTTCACCCTGGCTATATAGATGGCATCTGCAGCCAACTGACACAGAATCCTAAGTGTGCCTGTGGGCTTGGCAGAGGCAGTTTTTTGATGTCAAGATGTCCATGCACATACACATGTCATGGCCTTATTTGAGCAGATAATGTGGAAGTCAGGGGCACAATTTGGCTCAGGTTGCTGGGCGCAGCCCTTCAGTGTAAGTTTGAGAGATTGCTGTAAGGGGCAGGCTCAGCCTTGCTCTTGACAAACAGCTTTGGTACTGGCAGGCCAGCAATGTGGTTTCATGTGTTAGTCCTGTTTGTGGTGGTGTCTTGTTGGATGACAAGAGGGTTGTTTTGGACCCGAGTGGGCTGAGTTGGAAGCTTGAGTGATGTTGTTGATGCCAGACGGAAGCAACTGTTCTTGGTTTTGCACTTCCACCAGACTTGCATGAAGGCTGGCAGTATGTATACAACTCACTGCCCACGAGTTTCAAACTTTTCCCAAGTGGATAGGAACATCTCAAATTGTTCTGTTGTCAATCCCTAAACGCTTTAGGAAGCCAGCTGGACTTCCTAAACTTTAGGATTGCAAGCATAGGCTTCCTTGAAACCTCGCATGTTCGAAGAAGATCTTTTGTGCGTCTCAACGCCGTCTCAAAACTTGCTGAGAAACTTTGCATGTTTTCCTTTTGCTTTAGGAAACTTCCCTTACGGGTGGCAGGCTTCCGAATATGTTTCCATGATAGCCTCCCAAATATCAATACATGTTGCTGCCTGCACTTTGATGCCTGTTCAAAGTGGCATTGAGCACAATGGACTGTGCCCTGATGACAATCTGCAGCTGCACAGCAGGATATGGCATCCATATACGATCAGTGATATCGATACATAGCATTATAAATATGGAGGACTGAGCTACTATAGAATTTAAACTGTTGACAGCCTCAAGCTTGTGAGTGCAGGGTGGGGCAGAGAGAATACTTCAGGTGTATGCCAGGCAGCTCCAGCTGAACGTTTCGTGTGGTGGCGTTTTTACGCCGTAACGCCCACCCGTCCCAGATCTTTGAACGAGTCCAGCGCCAGCTGGCCGCAAATCAATTGACCGCAGAGACAGCACTGACGCAAGGGTACTAACGCCGCTAGCTGTGCAGACAGATTTGCGTCAAGATTCAAGTCTAGAACAGATCTATCAGCCTACCTAGAGATCCTACCTAGAGGTTTATGTCTAGACCAGCGTGAGTTATGGCATGCAAGTGGTTGAAGATGAGCAACACTTTCTGTTGACTGCTCTTTCCACAGCATCATGAGAGGACAGCACAAACATTGGGACGTTAGGCTTGTTTTGGAGCAAAGTTCTCACCAGCTTGCTTTTTGTCGCGCACTTCACATTGATCCGTGCTTTTACACCAGGATATCTGATGAGTCACAATCGGCTCCACATGCCAGACTCCAGAATACTCACCAAGAGTATGACAGTACAGCCTGTGTGGCATGCAGTATGAACGAGCAACAATCATGCCAGCAGCTGATGTTGAGAGTGCCTACTTTGAGCCATTGATGCAGTGGAGGAGCAGTGTCAACACCACTGCAAGCAGTCCTTTTCATGGCATGTTTTCAGAAACCTTGGCAGTGGCAGGTATGTCTTCAAAGTGTCTGTCACATATATGCCTTTGAACACCAGCACATCCTGACTCATGTACCCAGACAACCCTCTCCCTCTCCCTCTCCCTCTCCCTCTCCCTCAGACTACATTCAGACTTGTCACGCCACTCCTATGCTCTTCTTTTGTCCTAGCATGTCCAGTCTTACCAAGCTGTGCATGACTAACACACTGTCATCTGACTTACAGTCAGGTAATTCAGGTAACAGCATCCTGCCAGAGATGGACTCATGCGATAGGCTATGATGTGCTGAGCATAAATCAGCCAGCTCAACTTGCGCACCTTGCTGCACGCATTGCACTGTTCATTGGAAGCTTCTATAGAAACGCTTCAGACAAGCCATCCCTTTGCTGTGCAGCTCATGGGGTTTCTGCTCACAGCAGTCACAGCGTGCTTGCATACAGCTGCAAGCACACCTGCCGCTTTGGCATGCTGTACAGCAAGCTGCAGACATCACATCATGAGACCAACACTCTCAGGCTTTAGGCTACAAGTGTCACTCATTATTCATTCGTTCGTTTGCTTGCCGAACACATGTGTTCCCTGAAGTATGATCAGTCCTGAGTAGCTCACACAGGGAGCTACATGTATGCGTTGTGCAGCTCCCTGTATGGGAAAGTCATGACAACAGCAGTCACAGCATGCTGGCATGCAGCTGCTAGCACCACTGCTGCTGTGGATTACCGTACATGAGACAAGATGAGACCGACTCTTCAGGCTTCAGACGACTTGTATGCATTGTGCAGGGCATTCCATGGGTGGTGGCATGGCAGCAGTAGCAGCAGGCTCCCACTCTACTGCAGTCTCAACTGCCTTCCTGATGGACCCTGTGGATTGGAACCTGGAGTCCAACAGGGTGGACAGTCAGTATCTCACCAGGTGTGCATGCTTTCATGTCTGTGTCGGCTCTGCAGTTCTCATGATCATGACAACTATGGCCATACCCTTTGACTATACAGGTCTTTTGTGTCCACATGTATGTGAGTGGCCTGCCTTGACGCGCCTGTCTAGCTGCAAGCAGTGACATGTCAGTGCTGGGTTTCACGGCCTGACAGTAATGATGTGTCATATTAGTCGTCAGTAGTGGAGGCTGCACTACTGTGAGAGCACCTGTCTACTGATCCTGTAACTCTGGGAGAAGTGGACAGCGGCAGTTGCATGATGCATACTCTTGCTGTCAGTTGCACTGTTGACTAACAGGCAATCAGTCATTCATTCAAAGTGTCTTTCCCTGGGATCAGGATAGTTTAGTCCTAGTCAGCTACCTGTATCAGGTCCTGTATTTGCAGTCAGCGTATAAACACTGATGTGTAACAGTGTGGTCCAAATCAGACAAGTCACAATGTGCCAGTCAGTCATTGCTACCAATTTGCTGGGAACTCATGACCATTTGCTGTTGACTTGCATTGCCTGGGTTTTATTCTGCACAGACATGGCGCACGGGCCACTGCGGCAAGCTGAAATTTTGTTACTGAGCTCTGTTGCGCACTAAATATATCTTGCTGATTGCAGTTTGCCTAATTTACATTGCAATTGCGCTCTTTTGCAGAGCGCAATTAAATTGCAATTGCGGCTTCTCTTTTCAGGTTTGCCAAGCCTGTGGCAATTGTTTCTGTGGGGGTGCATTGCCTTGACAGAAGTGGCTGCTATGCCCCAACCAACTGCACTGTGCCTATCAGCACCAGCCCCAGGGCAGATGGGTGCAGCCCCACATGGTGGTGCTGTGACTGGGACCATGGAGTAGCATCTGCCAGTGGCAGAATCACACAAAGTATACCGTAACTTTACTTACGTAAAGCAGATTTCTTAACTTTCAACCGAAGCTCTGTGCTCCAGTCTGGCAGGGCCAGGCCTGTTGAGTGTCAGCAGTCAGCATCAGCCCAAGACAGGACAGCATTCAGTTCTCTGAAGATCTGCTTACTTGTCATTGTGCCGTTAGCCAACCATTGTCTAGTTCCAGCACTTTGGCTGCAGCTCTGCAGACGTACTGAACATAAAGTTGTGCTGAGTTCAAGCATTTCCTGAGGACGCGAGCCATTGGCTGATGCTCAGCCAAGATTAGTCATGCATGGTTTCACCTTTTAAGTGACAGATTGTGCATGCAATGCAGGGGCAAAGGCAGCCCCCAACGGGGCACAATCATTCTGGGCAACAGCCTCAGAGGGCTCTTGGCAGATCAACCTGCCCTATGCAGGTCATATGTCCTTCCTTGACTATGATCCAGCCACTGATCCAGGTAATCATCAGGCTTAGTCAGGTTTACTAGCTTATAATGACTGTGCAGTAGCTGCCATTGTCTTGGCCTGCCCTTGTGCTGTATTCAAGTCAAGTACCTGTGCTCCTGATCAGTGAGTGCACATGGGAATCAGACCCAGACCACCAGCTGCATACGAGACAAAAAGCACACTTCTGGACAAAGACCCATCATACATGAGCTGCTGAGCAGTAGCGCTACTATAGCAGTCTAACATTATAGCTAGATTGTACACACTTAGGCCATCAGAGCACACTATTGCGGCTCTTTATGCACTTATGACTGCCAATCGTGCTTGGCAATGGTGCAGAACAATTGCTGTAAATGAAACATGCACATTATACATGATCTGTTATAGCTATCACATCTACTGTAGTAATGGATGTACAGCATCTGTAAAAGATGCACACATGGTCCTTTTGTCAGACAGAATGTTTGATGCTGCAGATCAGCTGCTCAGCTGTCCGTATACACATCCACACACAGACATCCAACCAACGGTGGAGTCAATGCTGGTGACGTGGATGAACCATGTAATGCTGGGCCAGCCGTTGGGTGATGACTGGGAAGCTGCTGAAGGAGGCTTCCTTGAAAGCAAAACAGGCGCCAATACACAGTGAAAGTGACACTTTCATTGTGTATTGGCGCCTTGTTGAACAAGTGAACAAACAAGGAGGAAACAGGGCAGATGTGTATAGTACTGATACAAAGACGTCAACTGTTGAGTTAGACCTTCAGGCCATGTGTCATGATGTTGGCATGTTGCCCATGGAAGCAGTCTTGAAGATGAGCTAACTGCTGCATTGTGACCACAAGGAAAATGTGCAATAAAATAATAGAGAAGTAAATGCCACCATTGTAGCACCAGCATTGGTAATCAGCAACAGCTGGCAAGCTGATGAAGAAGAAAGCCAGTGTCTGTCAGAAAGCTGTCTTTGGCACTGCACCCTTGAGATCTACCTCAAATCAAGGTTGCTGACTTTGGTGCTCACATTGACATCAGCATCATGCTGTTTGCACCAAGTGAGACCTGATCAGATTCAAGTGAGTTCAGTCAACACTCAACACAGCGTTGCTAGTGCTGTGAGACTTGTTCACAGTCGTCTGTCGATCAATCGACATTCAGTGTCCCAATTCAGCAAATCTCCGTCACATGTTTCTGACAAATCTGGGACTGCAAAAGCAATTTGGGCTTTGAGCTTTGCATGCCTCTCAGCCTGACTCAGATGGTTGACCAGCACACAAGGCAATCACTCCCCCACCAGGGCAACCACATCACCTTCTGCACTCATCGGTACATCAGTAAGTATACGGCAAGTTTGCTCGGCACACGTAAAGATGTATGGCGCACTAGACCAATTACCCTAGGTCTTGCTGATTGCAGAGCACCGTGGAACGTCATCCACTACTTCAAGTTTGCATTACTGTCATCCGTCAGGGCTTCAACCCGAGACTGCAAACCCATGTTCGATCAACACCATCTTAGCTTCCATAACCTGCAAACAGCACAAGACTATGTTGCATACCATGCTTCATTCCTATGCTGCCTCAAGGTGCTATCACGACACACTGCTTCCCGATGTACGTTGCAGATGGAATGGCAGCCTTTGTATGTTGCCCAGGCAGCCAATTACATGCAAGCAGCATGTCAGTTGGGTGCAGACACAGACGCTCTGACAGTGCATGGACCACAGCATGCGCTGGCAACGCATTTCACGAAACCATGGTGCCACGCTATGCGAAGATGTATGGTCACAGTGGGCATGATCTATATACACGGCCATCGCGCAAACAAGGTAGTGAAATGCTTGCATCTGTACTGTATCAGGTGTGTACCTTGTCCTGGCAGGCTAGCTGGTCCTCAAGCAAGGCGATGATTTCACTCTCAGCCATCTCCAACAACATGCTGGTGATTTTGCTGGCCAATGCAGGCTCTAGGCTCTGCACATGAGGGTACAGATGTTCCCCTGCATTCATTCATTCGTGCACTCAATCACTTGTTCATTCATCCAAGCATTCATCCGTGCATCCATTCATTTATGCATTCATTCATTCATTCACTCGCTCGTGCAATCATTCTTGCGCTCGTTTGTTCGTTTGTTTGTCCGTTTGTTCATTCATTCATTCAGAAGTTCTCTCACTCACTGGCTCACTCACTCGCTCAGTCATTCATGCAATCCATGCTTTCCCCTAGGGTCAGGTATGTATAGTCCTCGGTAGCTCCCCATAGCAGGTCCTGTTTTGGCAGTCAACTTACCAGCAACAATGTAAATTGATGTGGCCTAAAATCAGACTGACCAGCCATGCCAGCCTTTGCAAACTTTTCCCTTTGCATCACCTGAAGATGTCCTATCAGCAGCAATTGCAAAGTGAAAGCCAACAACACATCTGCAGGAATATTTTCAAATTGCAGAAGAGGATGTAGGGTTGAACCCTAGAATGGCAGCTTGCCTCTTCATCAATGCAGCACTCTGAAGTGCAAATAGAATGAGTAGCCTTGCTGCACATTGTCAAAATTCGCTTCACCAAACATGCTTGCTGATAATAATAATACTAATAATTAAAACGCTTTCCAGCTCATGATGAGCTAGGTACGTGCAGGACAGGTCTTGTCTCTCCATGCTTGCTGATGCTATTCTGTATCTGCCCTGTATCTCCTCAAGCCAAAGCATACAAGCTACGCCGTTCATGGAGTGGGGTCTATAATTTGGGCTTCGCCCTACCCCCCAAATTGCAGTCACAGTCATTTCTTCTCATCACCACAAGCACCACATGGTATCAAGCATATTGCAGCAATGCATTGCCACAACATGCCAGGCATCTGGACAGACTTACCAAGCATATAGCGGCGTATGTCAGCAGTGTGAGCCACAGCCAGGTCCTGGATCAATGCTGATTCATCCTGGATCAATGTCGATTCATCCTGGATCAATGATGATTCGTCCTGGATCAACGCTGACCCATTCTGGCTTGGCATGGAAGCGCCACACGTGTGGATGGTCTCGACGTGTGTGGCGCTCATTTGCAGCCCCAGGGGTGCCTACTAGCGGGGGGCTCCCTTCTGGCTGGGGATTTACTACCAGTTGGGGTTAATCTCGGCCCAGGGATAGTCACATCCACGATTGCATCACAGGGTGTATTCTGAATCACCATACAACTCTGTGGACTGGTTCAAGACCATCTTTCAGAGACACACAAACGGTTAGAGACCTTAGAGACCAAACGGCATCTGACACAAGGCTTGCAAAGACAAGAAGCTCCACTGTGTAAATGGGGCGAACACCGATCACGAGGGCCCATCTGCCCCTTTAAGTGGATATCATACAGTACTGCCACACATGTAGGTATGATGTACGCAATGCAAAGCTTGCAAATGCTGGGCAGACAGACAGGCCGACAGACAGACAGACAGACAGCTTGATGTTTGTCGGTGGACAGTGTAGATTTGGCAACAGGCTAATCCAGCAAGCTAGCAGGAGGGCAGAGAATTGGCAGCTGCAGCAAGTCAATGGTGTGCACCTTGTCCTGGCAGGCCAGCTGGTCCTCAATTAAGGCAATAATTTCACTTTCGGGCATCTCCAGCAGCATGCCAGGTGTTTTTGGTGCCAACTCAGGCTCCAATTTTTGTACATGGGGGTACAGCTCCTCACCTGTGCATCACACCAACACTGCACAACCTCCCCAGCAAACACACACCATGGGCAATTATACCACATGCGAATCGGCTGTCACACTGCAGACCTCTGCTCAGGCGACCTTTTGTGATGTGGTGACCAGTGGGATGCAGGTCATCTATGACTGCTGTGTCAACATGCTTGTAAAGCTGTGTCAAATGTAGACCAAATTTGCCACCTAAAGCTGCCGGCCATATCTTTGCCTCTGCATCGGACATCTGATGTATGAGCAACGCTAGCATGTGACGACAGGCATTTTGCTCAAGTGTAGAGGCAAGTACATGACAGCATATGGGCAGCCTAGGCCTTACCAAGCATATTGCGGTGGTCACAAACTTGAGTAGCAGCTAGTCTCCAAGCAAGTATGGAGGCAGGATCTCCAGGAAAGCAACGCGACAAGGCATCAATATCAGTGGCACTTGTGGCATTCATTTGCAGCTGGGGCTCCACTGCTGTCTGGGGGGTCTCTAGCAAGGGGCCAGCACCCATCAGGAGAATGTTGGGGACAGACAGGTCCCCTCCTGAGGCTGCATAGATCTGTTGGTATTGCGCATCATCAGCAGACTGCAGCTGTGTAGCTGAGCTGCTGCAGCTTTGAGGAGGAGTCTACAGGCAGCACGTGACCCAGATCCAGCAGTTGCAAAGATGGTTTCAAGACGTGCCTGCTGTATGTATGTATGCAGGCACAATGGCCTCCAAAAGCACCACTGATGTTGCGGGTGAACAGCGTGTAGACGTCAAGTTGGCCCTAAACCCTAAAACCCTTGAGGTCTGCCAGACAGCCATGCCCACACTGCCAAAAGGCGGACTGCAGGTGCCAAAAGGCAGACTGAGGCTGTCAGAAGGATGACTGGTGCTGTCAGAAGGAGGGCTGGTGCAGCTGAAGGGCAGACTAGGCGGCTGATGGGTAGACTGGCTGTCAAGACTGGGATTGCTGATGGAGGAAGAAGGCTGGGGCTGAGTGACCATGGTTGGGATAGTATGGCTGGAACAGCGCACTCTGCTGATAGTCCACAGGAACAGGCTGTGCTGGCAGGATGGCTTGCTGGTAGGGGAGCCTTGACTGCTCAAAAGGCAGGTTTGGTTGGTGGAGAGGCAAGTCAGGTTGCTGTAAAGGCAGATTTGGATCGTGAAAGGCAACCGGTAGTGGCTGTTGTGGATAGCTTGGGTAGCCCTGCTGAGCCTGACTGCCATGCTGTGCATGCTGGGGATGCAATGATTCCCGCCTGTCTTCAAACACACCAGTGGAAGGACTCTGATAAGGTCCGTCCTGCTGATGCAGAGCACCATTGGGATAGCTCTGTTGCTGAATGTGCTCATGGTAGGGCTGCTGGGGATATGGCCCAGCATGTGATCTGTGTGAGAAGGGCTGCTCGGCATAGCCCTGTTGGGGGTAGCCCTCACCATGTGAATAAACACCACCCTGACCATTTTGGTATCCTGCCACATGCTGAGCATTTGTGACTGGTCCCACGGTTGCACTCCCGCCAAAACTGAGGCGGGTGTGCTTGATGATGGTTAGTATCCCTGGCCAGCTCAGAATGATGACAGCAAGGATCTCAGGCAGGGCTGAGAGCGGGTAGAAGAGGGAGGGGTTGACCCAGGCAGCTGTGTAGGTTTGACATGCCAGCTGGAAGCACACCTGAAGTATCATACATGTTCACGGTTGACATGCAAGACAAGGAAAATATAACAACATTTCTGCGCCTTTCTGCAGTCATGTAGATAGCCTCCTAAGGCAGCACCCAGCGACATTATGGTTAAATGGGAGCCGCAAAAAAAGCGCCATTGGATGTTTCCATCAGGCTAGAGCTGCTGATCTCTTGTGAGGTCTTTGCAAACCTGCACTCTTGTGCACTACCACACCGCCGCATGCCTATCAGCTGGTGAATGGAGGCAAACGATTATACGTATGACTTATGCAATCAGCATGACAAAGGATGACATTGTCTAAAAGCCATGGCATCTTGACAAAGAATGCAAACGCTTGCAATGGAGCAGCATGCATATAGAGCAGCCGCAGAAGCCAGTACTGCGCTCTGTTAGGGCACCTCATTCTGACACACAGAGCCAATCATGCCTGGCAGACAAAAGGCAGTATAGAAGGCAAACAGGAGCCAGCAAAGAAGGCAAAAATTACCTTCAGTAGGAGCAGAAAGGCGACCAAGGCCAGCGGGGTCAGCTCCTGCAGTAGAGACATGATGCTTCATTGACATTGTACACAGTGAATGTAATATCATTGTACGGTACTCAACAGGCACAACATGCAATGGCTAAAGGCCAAAACCAGCAGAGTTTTGATATGCTGCTAGACTTGACTCAAGCTGCCAACAAAAGTGGAGCCACCGAGCCACAGGGCTCACAAAGTTTGTTGCAGTCAAGTCAGGAGTGGATTACCTGAATGCAGTAAGATGTGACGGCCATCTTGCTTCTCACCACATTGACTATGACCACCGCTATGGCTCCAATGTAGACGGCCAACACACCCAGAAAACCCTGCAGCGACAATAGCATCAAAGTCCATCATATGCTAAAAATTTGTACCACCTTTTCGAAGTACTTTTTGTTTGTCATTTTTTTGTTTTACTGCATAAAAAGGGTACCCAAAACGTCAGCAGTTGCAGGGGCGGGCAAGACCTGTGTGCATGCATGATGTTACATGGTTGATGCAAGAACATCCCTCAAGATGTCTGAACAGCACATTTGCCATACATGTCAGCCAATCCAGCCCCTCTACCATCCCACTGCTGCCATGAAGCATGGTATAGTCTGAAGGTATGGTCCTCCACAACGCCAGATGTAACTGCTCCTGTGTCGTTGTCATTGTTGTGCTGAGCCAAACATGCCTGTACTTCTGTCTCTTGAACACAGCACAGTGCAGTGCAGAAGCTATTGTTAGTGCTTCTTGTGTTCAGTGACAGGAACATCTCTTGCCACTCAACTTATGCACAGCATCAGACCCTTGTTTTGTCGTGTTGATGTAGGCGCGACGTTCAAGCTTTACCATGATCATTCGGAGTTCTGTCTGGAGCACATACTGCCGCCCCATCATTGGCATTGCGATGTACAGTCTGAGCTCACAGCCATTTTTGTATTTAAGCAAATGCCCATGCACAGACACAACCCAGCTAAATTGCTTCAGCTGACTAAGCATGAATGATGACTCACCGCTCCAGATGTGTCATGCAGAGCATCACTTGCCCCGCCATCTCTGTCATTGCTGTGCCCACTCAGGCTTGCAGCTGCGGCTCCAATACCCAGAGCTGAGAAGACAGGCATGAGCCAACATAGGATGGTGTACCCCAGCTGGATTCTGCCCTTTGCTGTGTCGCTGAGGTCTGCAAATGGGAGGTAAGTGTGATTGTGTGCCTCTTCAAGCCTGCAGGCCAAGCAAAAGATTCCCAGTGTTGCACAGACATCACTCTGACGCAAAATGACACCTGCAGTACTGGACCGCTGTTATTTGAGTTTCACGATTTTGCATGCTCGTGGATTATTGAGCATGAGGTACAACCTCAGCTTTGCATGCAGTACTCTTGTGTCCTAGAAGGGAACTCACCATTTCTTGAAGATACCATACAGAACCACCAAAACCAGGAAGAAAGCTCCGTCGTAAAAGCCTTCAAACAAGGCGTTGCGGAGTCTGTCAGGATGGTGTGCTGCTGCTGCCTCACACGCGAAGGCGATAACTCTCACTGCGCGGAACAGTCAGCAGGTCAAAGACGGGGTAAGATGTCAACATCCAGTTCTGTGGCGTGTAATACCAACTCATGCGGATTAATATCCTCAGAAGGCCAAACATGGCTGCGTCAAATCTCACCCCAACAAAATGTCGAAAGCTCGGCATAGTCCCAGCCCGGGTGACGCTTTAGGCTTACGTTGTTGACCACAGCCAGTCCGGCCCAGCCGAACGCGAAAATGACAGCCGCCAAGATGGGGCCGTGGCTTTGCATTTGAGCCTGCAGAAGAGACCAGTCAAATTGTCTAGCACAGACTCAAGCTCGCTGCGCATGAATTGGCAGTTGGGCGCTGCCTTGGGTCTGCATGCAGCATGCTCGTCATCTGACGGCGTAAGGATTTTACTAATGAAACTGCTTTCAAACTTATCCTTGGGCTGGCCGAGCGCTGATTGCACAATATGCCGAAGAAAGGTCCCTTTTGTGACTGAATCTCTTCCGTCGGCAGCTCGTCAGCTCGAAAGATGTCAGCCGAGGTGCTGTTAAGCCGACCGAAGATGAAAGCATACTCCACAGCCAGGCTTGCACTTGCCCAGGCGGATCAGAACCTTGCTGCAGGTTTTGCAGTGTCAGACGAAGCTTTCGCAGGATATCTGTCTGGGGGCCATCATGTTGTAGCAGTCGCTGCCTTCCGCTGGTTGTGCGCCGTACTCCATGGCCACAGCGGAGCTTCAGATTTCTCAGTTGTGTCAGCAACGCAGCTGCCTCTGGGAAAATCTACACCGCACGCTTTTTCCTTGGCTTTGGCTGATGGCTCATGTGTTGAGTGTCGGTTGCATCCTCAGCGGACTGGCAAAGCAGCTGGTGGCAGGACGTGCATTGACAAGGTTTCTCCAGCCATTGAGAAGAAAGGTCCCGACTCTTGGAAAGTCGTTGTGCAGGTGTTGAACGGCTTGCATGCACATCGCGACAATCGTAACCCGTCGCACAGCAGCCATCGCTTCATTCCTGAAACTTGCTGCAGATGTGCACACCCTCTGTTGGTACACTGTGTGCTAGGTGTGCTGCTGGACATCTTTTGGCGAGTCAGCGACCCAGTCAAACATCATAACCAGTTCAGAATCACACAGTGCAGTGATCTAGATGGACTGCAACAATGGTGCAGATCAGCTGTTTTTGCAGCAGCTACATTGGCCACAGCGGCTGCAGCGGAAGCAGCAGACCCTCCTCTGACTGCTGCCACAGGCTGGGATTGTCACTCAGGATCACTGGAGTGCGCAGGCTCTGCTGTTCCAGAGGCATGCATGCACACATCCGATGTAGACCCAGGCCTCAGTGGGAACTTTGCATCAGTGGATGCAGCGCAACATGTGGATGAGTTAGCGGATCTTGCAATCATGATGTTTGATATCATGCCAGATGATGGTGAAGCCTCTGCATCACTCAGTCATGAAGGTGCATCAGTCACAGTCCAGTCAGCACCATCACGCTCAGCACCAACAGCCAAGCGCGTCAGAAGCGACTGCTCTGATCCAGACTCCTCAAGCCAGCCAACAGTAAGCTTGGCCTGTCACACTGATTTGCTGAGATGCTTTAAGAATATCATCATGCAGTCTTTGGGCATGCAGGTACACTACTCCACCGTCAGCACTGAAGATCTGACCCAAAGGCTTCAAAGCTTGGAGCTGAATGTCTCAGGCATGCACGTGACGCTGCAAGCACATGATGACAAGCTAGATAGACTTCACGGTCAGGTATGCATGCCAACTGTGGACGTAAAACAACTTGTGATGTACAGGGCACCATGCTTATGACCCCTTCAGCAGTTGCAATGTTGTCTTCCTGAACAAGCAGTGCTGAGTCGCCAGAAAGAGATCAAAGCATTTGTTCTCATGCACCGGCAACACCTTACCCTCACTGACTTGACACTGCAACACTCCCATCCGAGCTTATTGCAGCTGTGCACTTCTACTGTATTGTTTTTCTGTGTTGCATGCAGATGGGAGAGCATACAGAGGATCTGGTACATGTGCAAGTGGAGCTTGCTACAAGGCAAGCCCTACATAGTGCACTTGAGCTCTGGGATGCTGCATCAAGAGGCTTTCGTCAGCATAAGGCACATGGGGATCTTTGCTGCAGCGCAACTTCACCACAGTCATTTGTAGCGTGTATGTTTGGCACGCCAGGCTTGTCTGCAAATGTATCATGACACAAAATCTGGATCTGGGTTCAATCACTCAATGGCGCATGATCAGCTTGGGTTGTCACAGCAGCGTTCACTGGTGTTGGTGTATGCACAGTTACAGAGAAGCCCAATGTATCTCATCCTTGGGCTTTTCTTTGATCACCGCCGACAGGCGTAGTGTTTTCTTTTCTTTTCTTGTATGCACAGTTCCAGCCTGAGTTTTGTATCACAGCACACATCTTGCTTGTGGCATGCAGGACATCGCCAGGTGCTGCAGACAATTTACAGTCATGCAGCAGCGACATACATCATCCAGTGGGCAATTCATCACTTACTTCTGCATATGATCAGAGTGCAAGCAATAAAGGTGAGCAGAAGAGCACCTTGAGTACATACACTACAAGGAAAGGCAATTTACACAGCATAGCAGCAGTGCGATTCTTGATAGCATGAGCCTTGATGTGAGGGGCAGATGCGTCATGCATAATGCTAGCTTGCTATGTAACACGATGACTTGTCAGCCAATGAGCTTACTTTTTGGCCTGACAATGAAAGCTTGTTGCTGTGCGTTTCATCAATGTTGTGACATCGCCAGGCTTGCATTGCACAACTGTTATGCCAAGTAATTGCACCGCAGTTTGACGTCACTTTCTCATTTGACCTACCACCAACAGCAGTCTGCTGCATCCAGCAATTTGCCTTGTCAAAAAGGTCCTCTAGAGACATACAACGGTGACTCGTGACTGACACAATCTGTGACACAGTGGCAACGTGTGACAGTCATTGAGAAGCCCTTCTTTCAGGGCTGGCATGACCTCACATGCATTGACGTCTGCATCCCTTGGTGCTGCAGCTGATGCATCACATCCACCTGTCACATTGCTTCACCCCAGGCCTCATCATAGAGCCCCTACACCCCACACACCATGCTCAGCGAGCACAGTTTCCTGCCCTCCTTTTGATGGGAGCCTGACTCGAGCTCAGCTGCGGCCTGCTATTTTGAGGGCACTGGCAATTCACAAGCCCAAAAGCCGATCAGCTCTGGACCTGAGCAAGATGCTGTGGCCTGAGGAGACTGCCATGAGAAAAGCCATGATCACAATGGTGACTGCCCCATTATTTCTCGTTCACATTGACACCTGTCATACTGAATGGAGTCTTGTCTCCTGATCTTGCTTTTGGTTGCATCACCTTAACTGCCATGACATCTGTGCGTACTCTCAACAATGTCGGGACAACGGAGCAAACAGGCATCGCATCTATGGATACCACACAGTGTCTTGATGACTGTTTAAGCAACAAATAGTCATAGTACACAAATGCAGGAAAGCGTCACCTTGGGTGCTGTGGACTGCAACTCCATATTCGTGAAATGAGCACTGGTGGTGTTGCAGGTCAAGGGAGTGCTGTATAGTAATGAAATGGCAAGTGAGGTTGAACACAATGGAACGCACTGGGCACTGAAATGTTGACAACAAAGGAGAGAATGGGAAAGAAGAGTATGCAAGCATGCATCACACGAAGATGTATCTTGAGAGCTTGGTGAGGTACCTGAGCCAGCTGCTGCAAGTAATCAGGGACATTGACATGCATTGGAAACCACTGTTTTCGGTTTTGCTGCTGAGAGAAAGCACAGCCTGAGTTTGCATTACAATGCCAGCATTGCTGTGCAAGTGTAGATAGCTCATTAAAAAATGGAGGTTACATGGCAGCACAACCCACATGTAACACGTACAAGTTTGTATATGGGATTCCGGGATTACTAGTACAATTATTCACATGACTGTGATGATTCAGCTCACTTAGGAGGTATCTTCGTGACTGCCAACACCTTAATAACATCACTGTTGCTGCAACACGCATCATAGGCAAGCAATGTATTCGAGTGCAATGCATCATGGCACTCAGTCAGTGGGAGTGTCACAAAGCCAGCCGTATCCACTGGGGTGGCTGACTGAAAACAGCTGCAATTGCAAGAACATTGTAGTTTTAAAAATAGGGGGGCGGTAGGCATAGAAATTCATCATAAAAATTCATCATAAACGTCAAAGTCGACATCTAGTCTTGCTGCTTGCTGTGCCGCCCAAGCACCAATGTCTACATTACTGCTGTATGCAAAGTTCACTTTGTGCTGATTGTCTGGAGTGAATCGAGCACACTGGCACGCAGAGTAAGTGCTTCTAAGCAATACTGCCTGTTCAGTCCCTGCACTGAAAACTCTTGCCTCTATAGAGATGACATCTTGTGGCATCATGTCAAAGTTCAGCTCTGGGGTGAAGACAACGCACTTTTGGTGATCAATTGTCCAGCTGTTGTAAAAGTGTGTGATGAGCAGGCTTGACAGAGCATGATTGTCTGTTGATGCTGATGGCAGGTAGAAAAGCAGAAAGCCTTCACTTTCGCATAGGAGGCTGAACAGCTTCTGAGCCAAGGCTTTCAGCTTGTGCCAGTCAAGTGCAGGCTTTGATGCGAAAGTCATGCTGGCGCTGAGCAAGCCAGGACTAGCAGCCAACCTCCGCCACAGGAGTTGCAGTGTCAAACCCGCCCAAACAGTTCGAGGGTGCCGCCTTGAGTTTTTCACACCCTTCTGAGATACCACCACAATGAACAGGTTCTGCTGCTGCAAGCGTGAAATTTGTGCAGTACTCTGGTCTGCGAGATAAGCTTTGATGGATGTCCTGTCTGTGTCGCAGCTTCCTGCTGCTGCTGTATGTTCAAGCAGTTGTATACAGCTGCTGAGGGTATGCCAGTTGTGGTCTTGCTGTGAGACGTCCATAGACCACTTGCTGTACAGATATGAACTGACCATAAAGAGGTTCCGCTGGCTCTCGATGTCCATACTGCCACAGATGTTGTACAGCAGAGTCAGTGGCAAGTCGTTTAAGGAACAATTTCCTGCAGAAACTCAAGCTAGCGTGTCAACGAAGAAGCCGTGAAGGACCCGCCAGACTTGTTTTGTGACTCAGAGTCGTCTGCGTACCAGCACGTCCAGCCAGCAGCTTCGCCATTTTGTTGCAAGCGACTCCAGTGGAGACTGACATGCCGGCAGGCAATCAAGATCTAGTTCAACTGCACGCAGATGTCACCAATGCCTCCCAACCGCTTTTGTGTGACTTTTTGTGTGTCACAGATCAGATCGAGAGTTCCAATGTTAATGGTTCCAGTGTCATAACGCCAGCTCGAATCTTCGGCATACCTCTTCCTCCAAGCATGACATAACGTTCAGACTGGAAGTCAGTGTCCCGAGCAGCGCACATCATTGTTGCACGCAGCTCAGATATCTGCGAATTGTCGGTCCAGAAAGCAACACTTGCAAGGGTTGGAAAAGTGCATGCATCTCGTAAGACGTGTGGCAGCTTGATCATGCAGTTTCAGTCACAACATGTAGAACCACTTTCAGGCTGGAATGCTGCACCGCTAGAGCCCATTAGCGATCTTGCATCTCTGTGGGACACTCCATCTGAGCTCTGGAATCTCGCTGCCAACTCAGACCTGCCTGCGCAAGGGCAAACGACAGATCCTCTTGCGTTGCAACTCGGCAGCGTGGGAAGCGGCACAGCAAACTTCCTAGATGACCTCCCAGCTGTAGTACAACCCAAGCGTGCAAATAGCAAAGAGGACCGCAAACTTGCTGTGTCACGTGAAGCTCAAAAGCGTTTCCGGCAGCGACAGAAGGTACTTCGATGGGCTGACTTGCTTTGCAAGCAGGCCTTGGGCTTTGCTTCACTGTGACACCGTTCACAGGCAAAGCAACGGAACATTGAGACTGAGCTGAGCGAGACCAAGACCGAGCTTGAGCAGATCAAGCTTCGACAGCAAGAGTTAGAAGCCAGGAACCGCCTGCTTGAAAAGGTTGCAGAGCTCAGCAAGGCACCATCTAAAGATGACGTACAGCCTTCCATGCAGGTTTGAAGACCATCTGGTCTGATGCTTGTTGTCAGCTTGTTCTGACGTCGTACAGCTGTATACATGCACTGCATTGATGCATGCTCACAAGCATGGCTACTCTTTCTAGTGGTATGCCACACGAAGTGCTTGCAGTTCATATCTTTGTACGCTGATGCAGAGCAACTGCTTCAAGCATACCTTCTCAAATGTCCCAAAGACTGCAGAGGGCCCAGAGTTGGCTGTCACAGTTCGGGGTCAAGATCAGACACTGACAGTGGCCACTGTGAGCCAGATGTCACCTGCTGACTTCTCAAGCCTATGGAGGGTGAGAGCTGTGCACTGGATTTGTCTGTATGCTCCCAAATCTCACTGTCATCAAGGCATATGTTGGCATTGCAAGTGTCACATCAGATGTGCTGTTAATGAATGGCATGGCTTTTGCTTTTGGTGCCCTGCATTTGCGCACAGAATGGTACAGGGCTGTATACAAATAGCAAGACAGCCTTGAATGCACTGCATAACAAATGCAAATATGGTGATTGAACTTAGATGCACCTGTACACATTGCCAGCATGCTGGCAACAGCCACTGGCAAGATATTGCATTCCATACAAGCCTGTCTTTCTGAAACAAGCCTGTCAAGGGCGTGAGGTGCTCCCCATCTCAGGCGTAGTTGAGCGCAAGTTTGTCTATTACCTTTCTGTGGCCTGGTAACCTCTCACTTCTGCTCCCATTGCATTCTGGGCGTGAACTTGTCCAGTCTGGTTGAGAGTACCTCCAGATTTTGTTTGGTAGGCTGACTGCCAAAACAGGACCTCATACAGGGCGCTAGTCAAGGCTGTACGTACCTGACTCCACTTTGTTCATGCGTGAATGAATGAGTGAATGTACGAGTGAGTGAATGAATGAGTGAATGAATGCAAGTCTGGCAGCAACGAATTGAATGCAGCATTTGCATGCCCAGTGTGGGCAGCCAGAGCAATTCCAATGGATGCATTTTCTCCTGCAGGCCTACATACAGAAGCTGGGAACATGTCTGCTGGAGGTAGAGGAGCACCAGACTGTAGAGGCCGAGCAGGCTTTGACTAAGCTATCTATGGAAGCCGCGGCCCTGGTGTGTTGCCTCGTCCATTTCAATGCAGACACTGTCAAGGCGCTGTATGGGCTGAGGCTTGATAATGGTCAGCCTGTTCCGCACCAACCTGGCGACGCATTCTACAGTCAACTTGTGGTGAGCCCCTACGGTTCATGTTCATTTCACGCAAGGAGCAACTCATCAGCAGCGCTATGTGTTTGACAGTGTGAAGCGTTCTTGTGGAAGCTGAGACTTGGCGTTTGCTACCCTGGATTGTGGGGATGCAAAGATGCGTTCCACAGTCAGCTTGTGATCACTACCCATGTTTGCAATGCCTTCTTCCATGAAAATGGATCTGTCATATGACACATGTCGGAATGATATGCAGTCCTTGTATAAGCTAAGGCTTGTACCAAGTGATTTTGGACATCAGCATTAAGTCACCCATGCATTCACTCGCTGGCTCGCTCGCCGGCTTGCTTGCACGCTCACTCACTCACTCACTCACTCACTCACTCACTCACTCACTCACTCACTCACTCACTCACTCACTCACTCACTCAACATGTGCCTTCGCCTATGGACAGGCACGTGCAGTCACCTGTACATGTCTGAACATGCTTCCTACAGTCATATCTAGATCACTGCTAGAAAGTATACTGCTATGACACAAGCTGTGCCGTTAGAGTCACTCACAGCTAGAGAGACTGTAAACACTGTCTGAGTTTTGCTGTCATCTACAGCTAGGTTTAGGACTTCTGCTGCTCTTTGTGCTTCACAACAGAAGGAAACATCGTCTTTGGCTGTTCAACAGCGAGTCAGGAAACCTTTCCTTTTATTAAGCGTTTTCTGAAGTCGTTTTGAAATCACAAAGAGACTGTGCTGCTGTACGCCTGTTGACAACACACTGACGCAGGTCACTGCATCATCCAGGCTGGCCTCCTTGTACAGAGGAACAGCAACAGCATGCAGGCACTTTGCACTTTTCTCTAGACATGCAGCGTTGAGGCACCAAGCTGTTCTCTGCATGTTGTCTTGAGATTAGCACCGGCTTTCTCATGTCACAATTATTGTATTATTATATTGTCTGTCAGTCAACACAGCGCTGCTTCCGCATGTCACAACCATTTAGGCCTTCTTGACTGCTGGAATCCCAAGCATGGGCTGTTTGGTTTAGAGAGTTGGCTTATTGCATGCTGTGCTTGAAAAGGTTGTATGACTGTCTACAACTTTGTCCCAGACTGTTTCGACATGCAAACCCCTTAGTGCTGATGCGTTTAACCAGAATATTAACAAACCAGGCATGTCTGTACAACCTAGCTGGTTGCGGCTGAAGATGCAAATCCACCTCCTCCTCCTCCAACCAGACCGAAATTCTGTACATGCTACACTGTGGCAAAGCAACACTAGTGAGTGCAGTGCAAGCAGGTCTTGATGTGTTTTTGATTGGCTGCCCAGGACGCAGCACAGCTCTCAGAGGACCAGATACTGGACCTGATCCACCTGTGGCGCATGTGTTCAACCAGGCGAGGCCAGCTGGCAAATGCTCGCAAAACCAAGCTGACCCAGATTCCTGTCGAATGCTTCAGTGATGTCCAGATGCCTGACCCCAGGGAGAATGTGGCAAACCTGACAGAAATGGCCAACTTCATCAAGGAAAACGGCACAGAGGATTTCAAAGTTTATAGTGACACTATGTGCGCCATCTACAGAGGGGTAAGCTGTCTGTCCTGTATGTTTTGTGCACCCCAGCTCAGTTGTCTGTCCTGCAGTGGTGTGTGCCAGGGGCAATACTGTCACAGCTAGAACGCTCAGGTTCTCCTGCATCTGAAGTTTCTGCATCTGAAGTTTCTGCATCTAAAGTTTCTGCATCTGAAGTTTCTGCAAATGTGGCTGTTGCCTAAAACATCTCCCAAGTGAATTTACTGTCCCCAGGCGTTTCTGAGTTTAGGTTTCCAGTGTAGGATGGACATTTCTGTAAAAGTACAGACATTTCAGGATTGAAAAGAGCTGCAGCTACCCTTGCTGCTTTGACTGTGTTGTCTCTTGTCTCCTTCAAGGCCGGAGCCCCAATGCGTATCACTTTATCTTTATGTAGATCGCAATCAGATTTCATGTGCTTTCATGTAACAACTAATGCGAGTCACGTCTGTAACACAAGCAATCAGTGGGGTAGATTATGTACATCTGAATATGCAGATTATCTCAACAGGCATGCAGGAATAGCTGCATAGGACAAACACCCCATCAGATGTCTCACGTTATGTCGGAGTGCTTGCTCTCACACAATGGTACCAGACAGCCCATGTCTGTGTCAGGCTAGGGTTAAGCAAAGCTTAACAGTGGCTGCCTGTGTGATCTCACTGTCATGTTCATTGTGTCGTGCAGGTACTCACCATCAAGCAATTTGCGCAGATCCATGTGCATTCCTACCCATACCTGATCCAAATTGACCACATGCTGGAGGCCCTTGCAAGGCAGCGTAATCAACCCAGCCAGCAGCAGGTATTGGCTTCAGCACACACAGTGGACACAAAGCCTCACTGGACGTTGCTGCAGGCGTATCATGCAGAGGTGCTGGCAAATGATGACCATATTGATGTGCACATACCCTTCCTAAAAGGTGTGGCATCACAGAGCAGCTCCGGATCTGAAGGGTCTACGGTCATGGCTGTGGAGCAAGGCAACATTCAAGGGCAATGATAGCCAGCCATGTAGTGCTGCATGTTAGTTTGTCTCGCCCACATTGAGTTCAACTCCTTACTGCTTCATTCCTAGAGTTTGTGATGGCTGCTCGAGCTCATTCCCATGCAGCCAAAGTGTTCTGTCTGGGTCACCCGGCCAGCTGTGACCTTTGCGTGTGACACACTGTGGATTTCACCCTCATGTCTTTGCATTTGCACGTTTGTCTTCTGGGCTAGCAGGTGTGTGCAACTTGCATGTTGAACAATGATATTTTGGCATGCTCGACATCATAATGCTTGCGTTTTGTGCTGGATTGAAACTCACTAGGTAGGGATAATCTGACCCTTTCTCAGATGCAGTCTGCCAGTCCTTGCATCTGCAGATCTAATCCTTCATATCTAACTGTACTAGCTGTGTTGTAATTGCTTGCTGATCTGCGTTACCATTGTACTAGATGGATATTCATCCATGTGTTGCTGTGGTGTTGTCCCGCTACGTGTATACATGCGCAAAAATCTTGTGATGTGATGTCGTACGTACCGTATCATATTCATATTGTGTTGTATCGTATTGTATGAATGACACTAGGCAGGGTTGCTGAGGCTCTGCCAACGAGCGATCAGACTTGTTGGCTGGCCAACTTCATTCATTCATTCATTAGATTTTAAAGGTCGTTGGGGCCAATCATGACCATTGGACCAGTACACTGAAAATGTCAAACAAGATATCCAACTGTTCTAAAGCACTTACGAAAACAATAATGTTCACAGCTGATGCACCCTAAGCTAAACTAAAGGTTATGTCCAGTTTGTGCTGCCACCAGGGTGTTCCTATGTTCAAAACATTCCTTCAAAAACCTAGCTATGACTTGGGGATCATGTAGAGTAAAAAAAGAAGACAGTGTAGGGGCTGGGCTCCAAAATATGTTTGTGAATCTGTTCCTGATGACACAGTGTGCAGGGCAATCAAACACAAAATGATGTTCATCCTCTGCTGAACCAGAAGCGCAGAAAACACAATGACGTTGTTCCCTAGGCACCTGCTGTGCCAAAGGCAAAAGCCTACCAGTATCTACATGAAGACCATGACATCCACATCTAAATCTGCTGATGAGTTTTCGGTTCTTGAAGCCCTTGACTGCTGAAAGGTAAGGTG
>JAABUO010002187.1_pt1 | contig 24186 bp, 21 predicted proteins | sample 5559291 | NCBI WGS metagenome assembly JAABUO01 (sample SAMN10711878, study PRJNA513372) | rock metagenome | isolation source: Antarctica rocks | place: Antarctica: Victoria Land, Finger Mt sud
GGCTGGCGATGATCCCCTGGTCGTGCTCGACGCCGTCAAGACGCGCGTCGTCAGCATGCACGCCAGCGACCGCGGCCTGCAGCCGGGCTATACGCTCGACGACCTGCGTGCGCGGGAGGAAGGGGTGGGGTACGCCGCGATCCTGCGTCACGGCGAGATCGGGACGGGACTCAACGATTTCCCGGTGATCTTCCGCACGCTGCGCGCGGCGGGTTTTGACGGCTGGGTCTCCATTGAGGACGGCATGAACGGTCTGGAGGAGCTACGCCGCTCCGTCACGTATCTTCGCGCAACGGCCGCGGCCGCCGCGGGCGACACACCTGCCGGGGGATGAGCCGTTGGCTCAGCGAGCCACATGGACACAAGAATGCCGGTGAGCGCCTTGATCGTGGTGGACGTGTCCGCGTTGCTGTGGTAGTCGCCGTCGATGGCGTCGAGCCTGTTGGCGATCTCCGCGATCCTCTGGTTGACGCGCACTATGAGGCTGGTGCGTCGCGTCGTGTGTTGATCTGGATATTGGTCGGCCTGGCTAACGATGCGACACTCGCCACGACCTAAAACTTGCCTTGACTCTCCTCAATGGGCTATAGTGTTAACAGTTGACAAAGATAGGCTGTCCGTGATAGCTATACAGGGGCGTGTGCGTCGGTCTCGGCGTGGCCGGACAGAGCGGCGCGCACGGCGGTTGCCTGGCGGTTGCCTACTGGTTACGTCGAGACGACAGGGGTGACGGAGAAAGGGGGGAGCGACAATGCCGCGCGTCGCGGTGACGGATTACACGTTCGGAGAATTGGACCTGGAACGAGCGGCCTTGCAGCCGCTTGGTTGCCAGGTCGACGCCGCGCAGTGCCGCACGGAGGAGCAGGCCAGCGCGCTCGTCCAGGGCGCCGACTACGTCATCACGCAGTTCGCGCCGTTGGGCGCCCACGCGGTCGCGGCGATGGATCGCGCCAGGCTCATCGTGCGCTATGGCATAGGGGTAGACAACGTGGATCTGGCGGCGGCGGCGCAGCGCGGTATCCCGGTGTATAATGTCCCCGATTATTGCATTGACGAAGTGGCCGACCACACGCTGGCCCTCATCTTGTCGCTGACGCGCCAGACCGTGCGCCTGACCGTGGGTATCCGCGCGGGGCGCTGGGGGGCTCCGCCCGCGATTGAGCATTTCCGGGCGTTGCGCGACATGACCATTGGGGTCGTCGGGTGCGGACGCATCGGGCGCGAGGTCATCTCGCGCCTGGGTCCCTTCAAGCCGCGCATCCTGGCCTATGACCCGCTGCTCTCGGCCGACGACGCGCGCGCGCTGGGCTGTGAGCGCGTGCCGCTCGAGCAGCTCTGGGGGGAGAGCGACCTGGTGACCCTGCATCTGCCGAGTACCGCCGAGACGCGCGGCCTCGTCGACGGCGACACGATCGCGCGGATGAAGGACGGCGTGCTGTTGGTCAACGTCGCGCGCGGGACCATCGTGCGCACGCCCGCGCTGATCGAGGCCCTGCGTCGTGGCAAGATCGGCGGCGCGGCCCTGGACGTGGTCGATCCCGAGCCCATCGACGGCGACAGCCCCCTGCTCAGGATGGACAACGTGATTATCACCAGCCACGTCGCGTCGGCGAGCGTGCGCGCGGGGCAGGCGTTGCGGTCGCGGGTGGCCGATATCGTGGCCCGAGCGGTATGCGGGGACACATTGCCCCCCAGCGTGAACGGTGTCGCGGCGCCGCGCGACTCGATGGTGCGATGAGTTGAGATGATGCCGGCGGCCGTGTCAATGAATGGATGCCGGCAGAGTGACTGGATGAGCGCGATGGGTAGAGACGTCTTCGACCTGAGTGGCAAAGTCGCGCTGGTCACGGGAGCCGGCGCGCGGGGTGGCCTGGGCCATGCCATGGCCGTGGGGCTGGCGACCGCCGGCGCCGACGTGCTGGCCGGCGACATCGACCGCGACGGAGCCGACGTGACGGCGGAGGAGATTCGTGGGCTGGGCCGACGTGGCGTGGCCGTTGCCTGCGACAACTCCCGGCCGGACGATATCCGGACCCTCTTCGCGACGCTCGACCGCGAGTTCGGCCACATCGACATCCTGATAAACAACGCTGGTATCGGCGCGCGGAGACGCCCCGAGGACCTCAGCCTCGACGAGTGGAGCCGCGTCCTGTCCATCTCACTGACGGGGACATTCTTGTGCTCGGTCGAGGCGGGCAAGCGCATGATGTCCTACGGACGCGGCGGTAGCATCATCAACATCAGTTCCATCGCCGGCAGTTCGGCGTTGGGTCGCGGCAACCTGGTTCACAGCGTCGCCAAGTCGGGAGTCAATCAGCTCACGCGCGAGTTGGCCGTCGAATGGGGCCCGCATCACATCCGCGTGAACGCCATACAGCCAGCGCAGATCCGCACGACCGGGTGGGGGACGATCGAAACGTCGACGGGCTGGGACTACCCTCTTTTCGAGCGGCGCCTGCTCGAAGGCATCCCGCTAGGGCGACTGGGCGAACCGGCGGATCTCGTCGGCCCGGCCATTTTCCTGGCCTCCGACGCGTCCGCATTCGTCAGTGGCCACCTCTTGGCCGTGGATGGGGGCAATCTAGCCCTGAACGCGGGTGGCCATATCGTGTGGCCGGCTCTCGCGGGCGACCGATAGGCGGTGGACCCGATTATCGACGACAGCCCAACTGATGGGTGGAGGCTTGACAACATCGCGAAGACGAAGATGGAGATATAGATGCGACTCGTCAGCTTTAGGGACGGACAGCACACACGCCTGGGGGCGGTGACGACGATCGACGGCCACGACGTGGTCGTCGACCTACACCGGGCGGCCCCCGAGTTGCCCGTCGACGCGATAGCCTTCCTTGCGGGGGGCGTGTCCACCCGCGCCCGCGCCGCCGAGATCCTGTCCGCCCCGCCCACGAGCGCGATCACGGCGTATGACGCGGGGCGTCTCGCGGCGCCCATACCGCGCCCCGGCAAGATCATCTGCATCGGGTTGAACTACCGTGATCATGTCGCGGAATCAGCGCAGGTGGTCCCGGACTATCCCACTGTCTTCGCGAAATACGCGACCTGCATCATCGGCCCGCGCGAGGCAATCGTGCTCCCGCGGGACTCCGAGCGCGTGGACTACGAGGGCGAGTTGGCCGTGGTTATTGGCCGCTATGCGAAGGATGTGTCCGCCGATGAGGCCCTTGACTACGTTGCCGGTTACACGCCGTTTAACGATGTCAGTGCGCGGGATTACCAGCAGCGCACCAGCCAATGGACGATTGGCAAGACGTTCGATACCTTCGGGCCCATGGGGCCCGCGCTGGTCACCGCCGACGACATCCGTGATCCTCATAACCTGACGTTACGCGTGACGATCGGGAACGAGGTCCTACAAGAAGCGAACACGCGCGATGTCATCTTCCCCATCCCAAAGCTCATCGCCTACCTCAGTTCTGTCATGACGCTTGAACCCGGCGATGTGATCGCCACGGGCACACCAGGCGGCGTCGGCGATGCACGCATGCCGCCGCGCTACCTGCGCCGGGGCGATGTCGTCAACGTGGACATCGAGGGGGTCGGGCGACTTGAGAATCCAGTGGTCGCCGCGGACAATCAGTAGCCGCATCCCGCGGTAGGTATACTGTTTACAGTCGCCATTCTAGTGGCACTATCCTGCCATCATTGGGGGATGCGGTGGCTCGCGGAGCCGGTAGGGGTAGAGTAGATGAATGCGCCAACTATAGAGGTCGTCAAGCCGGAAGCTCTCTGGCAGAGAGTGGTGGAGGCGATGCGTCGCGCCATTGTCGTCGGCGAGCTAGCGCCCGGCGCTCACTTGAAGGAGCCACTTCTTGCCGAGAGGTTCGGCGTGAGCCGGCTGCCCGTGCGCGAGGCTATCGCGCAGCTCGAGCATGAGGGCCTGGTGCGCATCGAGCCTCGTCGTGGGGCCTACGTCGTCGGCGTCACCGAGCAGGACATTCACGATATCTACGAGTGCCGCCTTGTACTCGAGATATATGCCATTGAGCGAACGGCACAGCGCATCGACGTGGAGGGCATTGACAATCTCAACGCGCTCATCACACACATGGAGGCGGCGATGGCGGCTGGGCAGGTGCAGATGGTGGCGACCTCCGATATGGCGTTCCATCGTCTCATCATTAGCCTGTCGGGCAATCGCGCCCTCTCGAATGCATGGGAGCCCCTCGCCCCTCTGATCGAAACGGCCCTGGGCATTGCCGAGGCCACCGTCGAGGACTTGCCGGAGGCGGTGCATGGTCACAATGCCATCGTGGCCGCCTTGGCCAAGCACGACGTCAGAGCGGCGGTGGACCTGTTGCGCGACCATTTGCCAAGCGGCGAGAAGCTTGTCCACGAGGCCATCAGGAGTGGGCGTGCGCGGTACGGCAGCCTTGTAGGCGTCGAAGTAGAGAAGTAGAGTAGAGCGCACGCGCTGCCTGGGCGGCAGGCCCGGATCGGCGGCCGACGGCGCGGGTGGTCTCGATGCCGGCCACGGCCCCACGACACGGAAGGAGAATGACCAGACATGGTAAGCGCAAGCGCCTCAAGCATTCCCCAAACCCAGCCGGAGTTGCTCTCCCTGTATCGGCAGATGTTGCGGATCAGGCGGACCGAGGAGCAATTGGTCAGGGCGCATCAGAAAGGGTTGATCCCAGGGGCCTGTCATACCTATATCGGTCAGGAAGCGGTGGCGACGGGAGTCTGCGCCCACTTGCGCGCGGACGATGTCATCTTCAGCACGCACCGAGGGCATGGCCACGCACTCGCTAAAGGGGTCACGCCGCGCGCGCTCATCGCCGAACTGCTGGGGCGATCCACGGGCGTATCGCGTGGACGCGGAGGGAGCATGCACCTGTTCGCACCGGAGCTCGGCCTGATGGGTACCAGCGGTATCGTGGGTCCCAGTATGCTGATGGCGACGGGGGCGGGGTACACCTTCAAGATGATGGGGACGGACCGCGTCAGCGTGGCCTTCTTCGGGGACGGAGCGGTCAACAATGGCGCGTTCCACGAGGGTATCAACATGGCCGCCATCTGGGATCTGCCCGTGCTCTTTGTCTGCGAGAACAACCTCTACGCGACGGAAGTCCCCTTTGCCGCGGTGGCGCGCAACCCGAACGTGGCCGAAAGGCACGGCGCCTATGGCCTGCCGGGCGTGTCCGTCGACGGTAACGATGTCATGGCCGTCTACCAGGCGGCGGACGAGGCGGTACGCCGCGCGCGCGCTGGCGAGGGCCCAACGCTGCTAGAATGTAGGACGTATCGCACGCGAAGCCACGGCGAGGGCATGCGCGATGTCGGCTATCGCACCCCTGAGGAGGTCGTGGAATGGAAGGCGCGCTGCCCGATCACGCGCCTGAAGGAGCACTTGCTCTCCGATGGGTTAGGGCGCGCCGCCGACCTTGAGCGCATCGAGGCGGAGATGATGGCCGAGGCCGAGGAGGCCATGCGCTTCGCCGCCGACAGCCCCTGGCCGGATCCGGCCACGGTGCTCGACCATGTTTATAGCGACGGGCTGGGGGTATGATGCGTGAACTCACGTTTACCGCCGCGGCGCGCGAAGGACTCTCCGAAGAGATGGCCCGCGACCCATCGGTGTTCGTCATGGGGGAAGGGATTGGCGAGCGAGGCGGCAACTGGGCCACCACCGTTGGCCTCTATGAGACGTACGGCCCCTGGCGTCTGCGCGACACGCCTATCTCCGAGCGCGGGTTCACGGGACTATGCACCGGCGCGGCTCTGGTCGGTGGTCGCCCCATCGTCGACTTCATGTTCCTAGATTTCCTTCTCGACGCCATGGGCGAGATCATCAACCAGACCTCCAAGATGCAATACATGAGCGCGGGGCGCCTGACGATGCCCTTGGTGTTCCGGGGCAGTATCGGCGTCGGCTTCGCGTCGGCGACGCATCACTCCGGCAACTACTACCCTATGCTAGCGCGCGTCCCAGGGCTGCGGGTCATCGTCCCGGCGACCCCACGCGACGCCAAGGGTCTGCTCAAGACCGCGATACGCTCGGACGACCCCGTCTTTTTCCTGGAGCACAAGGCCGTGCTCAATCTCAAGGGTCCCGTGCCGGAGCCGGAGGATGAGTATCTGATCCCGTTCGGTCAGGCTGCCGTCGCCCGCGGAGGGACCGACGTGTCCGTGGTCGCGGTCGCCTTGATGGTCCATCGGGCGTTCGAGGTGGCCACGGCGCTGGAGCGAGAGGGCATCTCCGTCGAGGTGATCGACCTCAGATCGGTGGCGCCTTTGGACGTCGAGACGATTCTCGCCTCGGTCCACAAGACGGGTCGCCTGCTGATCGTCGACGAGGATTACGGCCCCTTCGGTGTCGGCGCCGAGATCGCGGCTCAGGTGATGACGCGCGCCTTCGACGATCTGGATGCGCCCGTGGCCCGCCTGAATGGCGCTTTCGCGCCGGTGCCCTACAGCCCAACGCTGGAGGCGGCGATGCAGCCCGACGCGGCGCGGATCGAGCGGGCTATCCGCGATGTGCTGGCCGAGTAGCGCCGGTCGGCGGGGGACGATAGTGACGATAGGGGAGGGGACGCCGTGGCGATAGAGATTGTGATGCCGCGCCTGGGCTGGGCCATGGAAACGGGCGCCGTGGCGGAGTGGCTCAAGAAAGATGGCGACGAGGTGCGGGCGGGCGAGGCTATCTTCACGGTCGAGAGCGACAAGGCGGCGCAGGAGGTCGAGGCTCTGGATAGCGGCACCTTGCGCATCCCCCCCGACACGCCGCCGATTGGCGCCAGCGTGCCTGTCGGGAGCGTGTTGGCGTATCTCGTGGCGCCGGGCGAAACCGCTATTCCGACGCCAGGCGAGGCTGATAGCCCCGCGCCGGGTGAGGACGATGGTCGCGCGGCGGTGGATGAGGAGCGCGCGCCCGGCCCCGACCCGGAGTTGGGACTGGACGCGCCGGCCAAGCCGACCGTTGTTGCCGACGACGGCCCGCCAAGCCTGGACCCACTGGCCAAGCCCACGGTCGTCGCTAGCAACGGGCACGCTGCGGACGTGGGTGGGGTGGACGTGAGCGGGGCGATCGCCAGCCCACGAGCGCGACGCGTGGCAGGTGAGCTCGGCGTCGCGTGGACGGCCGCCACCGGGACAGGACGCTCCGGGCGTATCGTTGAGCGCGACGTGCGCGCGCTGGTGGAGCAGGCGAATCTCGCGCCGCGCGCCCGTGTCACGCCGCTCGCGCGGCGCCTGGCCGAGGAAACGGGGGTGGATCTCCCGGCGTTGGAGACCGGGAAGCCGGGCCAGCGCATCGCGCGCGCCGATGTCGCGGGGGTCGCGCGGGACGGTGGCGAGGGGCGCGAGGAGCAGGCCGGGGCCACGGAGTCGTCATTGTCGAATAGCCGTCGCGCGCCGTTGAGCCACATCCGGCGTATCACGGTCCAGCGCATGGCACAGAGCGCCCACACCACGGCCCCAGTGACGCTCACGACCGACGCCGACGCGACCGAGTTGGTGGCGGTGCGTACGCGCATCAAAGACGGCCTGGCAGGCTCTGGCCTGCGCGTCCCCACGTACAATGACCTCTTGAGCCGGTTGGTGGCGCTCGCGCTCCTCCAGCAGCCCTGGATGAATTGCTCCCTTGAGGACGACGCCATCGTGCAGCACGAGGGGGTGCATATGGGCATTGCCGTCGACACGGATCGAGGTCTGTTCGTGCCCGTCATCCGCGACGCCCACCTCAAGTCGATCCAGCAGATCGCGACGGACTCGGCGCGCCTAATCGACGCGACGCGCGCCAGCCGCGCGAGCGCGGACGACCTGCGCGGGGGCACGTTCACCATCAGCAACCTGGGGATGTACGGGATCGACGCTTTCACCCCGATCATCAACCTGCCCGAGTGCGCCATTCTGGGCGTCGGCCGCATCGTCGCGCGCCCCGTCGTCGTCGACGAGGAGGTGGCGGTGCGCAAGATGATGGCGCTGAGCCTGACGTTCGACCACCGCGTCGTCGACGGAGCGCCGGCCGCCCGGTTCCTGCTGCAGATTAAGCGATGGATCGAGCAACCCTACGCCTGGCTAACCCAATGAGCCTATGTACGCATCCAGATTCCAGGTAGTTCCTCATGCCCCCGCGGGGCATCACACATATGAAAAAGCGGGGCTGAGAAGCGCGCCGACATATGAAAAAGCGGGGGCAAGGAGTGCGCCGACAGGCACGGCGAGGCGGACTTGAACGCGCCGCAACGCTTGCTGTTGAGCGTGGCGCGCAACCTCTATAGTCAGGCACACCAGGGCGTCTGTAGCGCCCGTGCCCCCGAGAAGAGACTGCTTTTGTGCCTGCCTCAGCCACGTTCATCGCTGTCCACTATGTGCCCATTATTTTGGACGCGCCTCCGATTGACAGAACGATTTCCATACGCTACACTTGGCGTTAACAGTATACAATTTCCGACAACAGGGTGGATTCCGTCCGGCAAGTGGAGGCAAAGCTCCTCTTACCGCCGTGTTGATCGGTCGCCCTCGACGGGCAACTACTGTTGAGTGGGAGGTGTGGGTCTATACGGAACGCTACGCCGCAGGACGGGAGAAGCTTCGCATCATTACGCATCTGCACTATTCGGATCATCCTGTACGAAGGAGTACTGCTGTGTTCGAGAAGGAAACAGACAGCGCCGTATCTACCTCTACCTCCACGCCGTCGCGACGTGATGTCCTGAAGGCCGGGGTTGCTGGCGGGATGGCCTTGGGAGCGGCCGCCGTGCTTGGCCCTGGCGCGGTAGCCGAGGCGACATCGACAAAGCGTGTCGTGAGGGCCACCAAGAAGACTCAGTTGACGCTTATGTCGTGGGAGATGTTCGAGGTCGGCGAGAAGGCTGCTTGGGCGAAGGTCGTCAACGACTTTATGGTGGCCCATCCCTCGATCCAAGTGACGTGGACTGGCTGGCCGTTCTCGACCTTCGATCAGAACGTCATCGCCCAAGCGCAAGCGGGCCACGTCGACGCCGATGTCGTGCAGTGTCCGCCGGAACTCGCCTCGACGCTGATCACGAACTACAACCTCTGCACACCGCTCGGATCGGTCGCACACTCTCTCGGCTTGATCCCGAACGCCGCGCACAATCAGTTTATGTCTAAGGGGCAATTGTACGCGCTCGGCATCCTGCAGGTCGCCTTTGTCCTTTCGTATGACCAGCGGATCTTGAAGGCGGCTGGCTTCTCGGCGCCCCCCGCGACGCTCGATGAGTGGCTGACCGTTACCGAGAAGGTGACCAAAGCGCCAACTCAATTCGGTGTTAACCTCATCAACAATGCCGCGGCAGCGGCCGACTGGTGGAATCAGTTGCAGAACTGGCCGCTCGGCTTCGGTGGGGCCTGGGCGAAGGGCAAGACGCTCACGATCAACTCGGCGCAGAACATAGCGGCCATTGAATACTGGCTGAAACTGTTGAAGGCAAGCGGCCTCGCGGGCACCTCCGAAACGGCGCTCACCAAGCTCTATTTCGACGACCGGATCGCGATGAACTTCGCGGTTGCGATCGGGAGCGCGACATTGAAGACGCTCGCGCCCAAGCTTTACCCGAACCTGCGCAGCGCGCCGCCACCATGGCCGGGCAAGAAGGCGATCGCACGCCTTCACCCGATGGTCGTCCTGAAAACGTCGAAGAATGTGGACGCCGCCATGGAGCTCGTGCAGTGGTGCATCCAACCGAAGAACCTATACTATGTGACCGTTCAGAACGGCTACCCGCTCATTCCTTACACGAACTTCACAGACAAGGTACCGCAGTACGCGGCCTTTGAGAAGGGATTGCCCTGGGGAACGGGCTTCCGCGAGACAAACTACGTCGGCGAGGCGGATATCCTCGGTGAGTACACGTACGCCTACGCCCAGGTTGGCAATATCATCTGCAACAACGTGGAGAAGGCCGTCTCGGGTAGCTCCTCGGTCAAGGCGGCGTTGGACGCGGCTCAGACACAGGCCATGGCGTCGCTGCATTTCTAGCGAACAGTCATACCGCGCGGCCACGACTGCCGCCGTCCGCGCGGGCTGGCGCGATCGAGGTAGTGCGTCGCCCGATAGCCTGCGGTTGACTCTAGAGCGCCATCCACGTAATCGGTCAAGCGCTAAAAGCGGCCATTTTGGGCGGCCATGCGCCGCCTGGATTAGGCTTGCGATGGCGGCAAGGAGGGCGCTGTCGGGCGCGAGTTACGAGGGCAAACATGTTGCTTGAATGGCGCTCTAGGCGCCGTAGTCTCACGAAGGAATCCCAGCCGACAACAGACATCCCGTTGGCATAGTCCTCCATTATTATCGACCGGGAGCAACGAGGAGCCGAGCGTGACGGCAGCAGAGATCCAGCGGATTGGTGAACCAACTGAACCGCCTCTTGATCGCACTATCGAGAAACGGCCGTGGATGTCCAGTGCCCGGGGGCGCCGGACGTTACTCCCCTACGCACTGCTGGCGCCGATCCTTGGGTTCGAAATACTGTTCGTCATCTATCCGATTTTCCGCGGCATCGTTCTGGCATTCCAGTCGAATCACTTCGGGGTCACGACGTGGTCGGGGCTGACGAACTTCCGCCAGATGATCAACGATCCGATCTTCTGGGGATCGGTACAGACGACGTTCGCGTTCACCTTTAGTATGGTGGTGGTGTGGCTCGTGTTTGGCCTCGCCATTGCCCTCCTTATGAACTGGTCTTTCAAAGGGCGCGGTATTGTCCGCGCGATCCTGGCTATTCCGTGGGCGATTCCGGATATCCCTATAATCCTGACTTTCACCATCATGCTGGATCCAAACTTCGGCATCATTAACCGCTTCGCATCGTGGATTCCGGGCGTGCATCATCAGATCCAGTGGCTGAGCACGCCGACCCTTGCGTTCGCCGCGATCGTGATCATGGTGGCCTGGAAAGGCTTCCCGTTCTATGCTCTGATCCTGCTCTCGAGCCTCCAGTCGATTCCGGACGATCTCTACGAGGCGGCCAGGGTTGACGGCGCCGGGGCGTTCCGCTGTTTCCGATCAATTACCCTTCCGGCATTGGTGCCAACGCTCGCCCTGCTGGCTGTTCTTGCCTTCATCTTCTCGTTCCAGCAGTTCTCGCTCATTTACCTGTCGACCGGCGGCGGACCTGGAACCGCCACGTCGACGCTCGCGGTGCTCATCTACAACCAGGCCTTCCAGTTCTTCAACTACAACTACGCGAGCGCCATCGCGGTGATCGCACTGATCCTCGCGCTGTGCGGGACGCTGCTCTTCGTTGTGTTCGAGCGCAGCATTATAAGAACCCGTTACCTAGAAGTAAACAACGCGGGGCTGTGAGCGCCGGAGGTGCTCATGCAAGGGCGAATCGGTGGCCTGCTGTGGGGGACGAACAAACGTCGCAGGTGCACGAGATCCGGTGGCGTGCAACAAGTGAGGAGGTGTGACGCATGGCGGTGAATTCAGGCGTGCTGCCCGAGGAGCGCGTCGTTGTGCCACGAAGGAAAAGATTCCGTTCCGGGAAGCGGAGGGCGAAGTCGGCGCTTCGCTACCTTGTCATTATCGCTGTCTGCGTCATCCTCCTCTTCCCTGTGTACTGGATGGTGCTGAGTACGTTCCAGCCCGTGAATTACACGCTGACGTTTCCACCCCCGCTCTTCTTCAAGGGTATCAACACCGGCGCGATCAGTTCGCTATTCGCTCAACAGCCAATCGCGTCGTGGCTTCTCCACTCTCTGACGGTGTCGGCAATTACCGTGGCCGCGACGACGCTACTCGCCATTCCTGGAGCCTACTTACTATCCCGTCTGCGCTGGCGAGGGGTCGGCGCGTTCGGCTTCCTGCTGCTCTTCACCCAGATGATGCCGGGCGCTGTCGTCATCGTTCCGGAACTCGAGTTCTACCGGACCCTCGGGTGGACAAACAATCTCTTCGCCCTCGGCATCCTCTACGCGGCGTTCAACGTGCCGCTTGGCTGTTGGATCCTAAAGTCCTCCTTTGACACCGTTCCCAACGAGGTAATCGACGCATCGCTCGTCGATGGCTGCAGTTCACTCGGCGTGCTGCGGCGGATCCTCATACCGCTCTCTCGTCCAGGCCTCGTGGCGGTTGCCGTCGTGGCCTTCTTCGGAAGCTGGAACGATTACCTGTTCGCTTCGGCGTTCATCACGAATCGGAGCCTGTACACCGCTGGCGTTGGCATCTCGACATTCATCAGTGAGCAGGATATCCAACTCTATCAGCTCGAGGCCGCGGGGGTGATTTTCTCACTGCTGCCGGTCATTTTGTATCTGGGCGTCCAGCGCCATGTCGTGCGGGGCCTTACCGCCGGCGCGGTGAAGTAGTCCATGCGGCGGTGGATCTTCTGATCTTCAATCGCACCCCCACGGTGCGTGGCGTCCTGGTGGTCTGCCGCACGCATGCCATGCCTCCCCATGTGCGCTCCCGCCGCGGCATCGTCGACCGCACCCGGCAATTCACCAGAGTGAGAGTAGTCTGGTTTCATGACGGGTACCGGCCCATCCGGAATGTACGGCGACCGGCCGGCGGGCGAGATTAAGGTATATAGGAGGAGGGACGCGATGAGCGGATTGCCCACGGAGTTTCGAGGAATCATACCGCCGGTCTCCACGCCACTGACGGAACGCTTCGAGGTGGATGAGGCATCCCTGCGCCGGCTTCTCGCTTTCCTCCTGGATGGAGGCGTGAGCGGGCTGTTTATGCTCGGGTCAACCAGCGAGGCGGTCTTCCTGACAGACGCGCAGCGCGCGCGGGTCATCGAGATCGCGCTCGACGCAGCGGGCGGCCGCGTGCCGGTGCTGGCGGGCATCATCGACATGGCCACTGAGCGTTGTCTGGAACATGCCCGGGTGGCGCGGCGCCTGGGTGCGGATGCGCTGGTGTTGACCGCGCCGTTCTACATGACGCCGAGCCAGGGCGAGATCGTCGAGCACTTCCGCACGGTCCACGCGGCGGTGGATCTGCCTATCCTGGCCTACGACATCCCCGTGGCCGTGCATACGACGCTTGAACGGCAGACCATCCTTGAGTTGGCGCGCGAGGGAGTGATCGCGGGCGTCAAGGATAGCAGTGGCAACGAGGCAAACTTCCGGCAACTGGCGCTCGATCGGCCCACCCTGCCCCGCTTCCATCTCTTTACCGGCTCGGAGTTGCTCGTTGATCTGGCCGTGTACATGGGGGCCAGCGGCGCCGTGCCCGGCCTGGCGAATGTTGATCCACACGGCTTCGTCCGTCTGTATCGGGCCGCGTATGCCGGCGACTGGGAGACGGCGCGGAAGGAGCAGGCACGCATTTTTCGGCTCTTCCGCATCGTTCGCGCGGCGACGCCCGGCAGGATGGGCGGCGGATCCGCCGCTTTCGGCGCCTTCAAGACCGCGCTGATGCTGCGCGACGTGATCGCCACCAATGTGGTGGGCCGTCCCCAGCGGCGGCTGAACGAGGATGAGGTGGCCCGGGTGCGCGAGACGCTCGTGGAGGTGAATCTGCTCTAGCGACTGTCCATGCCCGCGCGGCGGAGTGCGCTTCCCTCGGCACGCGCATGGATCCCTGAAAGTAGTGGGTGATCCGCGGTTCGCCCGTCTGCCAGTTGATCCACGATAGCTCGCCGCGCAACTACCCGGCGAGCAGATAGCGCGGGTCGCTGGGCATGGCGTAGAATCGAAATCCTTCGTGAGACGCCGGCGCACGTACGCCGCCGCTTCGAGGAATTGGCCCGCATGACCGCTCTCCTCGCTCACGACACCCATCTCAGTGCCCCGCCACCGGCGCCTACCTTATGGCCCTCGGCTGGCTGCGACGAGGGGACGCACCGGTCTCGCATGGCGGATCGCCGGCCGCCGGATGGTGGGCTGTTACAGTATATATCCTTAACAATCGCGTCGCTACCGGCATGCTATGTCCGCGCCAAACGGCCACCGAGCACAGCGCGCTGTGCTCGGTGGCCGTTTGGCCTGCGCCTGTTGCGGCAACGAAATACGAGGAACGGATAGTGAGAGGAACGATGATGAGAGATGTGTGGGTTGATGCGGAGGCGCTACGCGCGTACGCGGCAGTGCTGTTGCAGGCCGCGGGCGCGACTGAAGAGGATGCGCGCATCACCGCCGAGGTGCTGGTAGCCTCCGATCTGCGCGGACACGAGTCCCACGGGGTGGCTCGCCTCGAGCCCTACTATGTGCGCCCCCTCCTCCAGGGGACGATCAACGCATGCCCACAGGCGACCGTGCGGCACGAGACCGCGGCCACGATCGTGATTGATGCCGACAACGGCCTGGGCCAGCCGGCGGCGAAGCGGGCGATGGACCAGTGTATCGCTAAGGCACGCGAGGCCGGGCTATGCATGGCGACCGTCCGGCATAGCAATCACTTCGGCATCGCGGGCTACTACGCGATGCAGGCGCTCAGGCACGAGATGATCGGCATCGCCTGTACCGATGCCGGCCCGCTGGCGGTGCCGACCGGCGGACGTACGGCGATGCTCGGCAGCAACCCAATCGCTTTCGCCGCGCCCGCCGGCAGGAATCGTCCCTTCGTGCTGGACATGGCCACGAGCGCCGTACCGGTGGGCAAAATCGAGGTCAAGGCGCGCCGCGGCGTGCCGCTGCCGACCGGATGGGCAGTGGACGCGGACGGGCAGCCGGCAAGCGACGCGGCGGCCGTGTTAGATTGGCTGCGCCGTGATCTGCCCGGTGGCCTGATGCCGCTCGGCGGCGTAGAGGCCGGCCATAAAGGGTACGGGCTCTCCATGATGGTCGATATTCTGTGCGGTGTGCTGTCCGGCGCACGCGTGCATCTTGGTGATCCCCACGCATTCACCGCCGGGGAGCCAGCGGATGTCAACCATGTGGTCGCCGCGTTGAGCATCGCCGCGTTTGGCTCGGCGGAGGAGTTCACGCGCGACATGGACGCCTATATCGATGGGATGCACCGAGTTCCGCCCGCGCCGGGCGTAGATCGCGTGCGGGTGCCTGGCGAGCCCGAGTTCAAGGCGGAGGAGGAGCGTCGCCGCCACGGCGTCCCGCTGCATGATAGCGTGGCCACCTCGTTGCGCGCGCTCGGCGCCGAGTTAGGGATTGGCCTGCGCCTCTGAGCACAGCGGGTGGCGTGGAGCGGTCCCTGCACGAGAACTGACGGGCGGATAGAGAATGAAGAGCATTCGTCTTAGATGCCAAGCCGCGGGTACGGACGACGGCGCGTGATGGCATAGGATGACGTTGAGGATGAGAAGGAGAGGCGAACATGAACCCAGAGGTATCGCCGCGATTGGCGCGATTCAGAACTACTCTGACCGCCGCCGGCCTGGAAGGTGCGGTGATCGGGCGTCCCGAGAACGTGTTTTATCTCACCGGCGTGAGGGCGGGGCTGGGTCGGCCGTCCTTCGCCGTCGTTGGCCCGCAGCGCGCCGCGGTTGTCGCCCCTGGTGACGGGACCGATCCGTCGCCAGAGATCGAACGGTTTGACTACGCGGTACCAGGCGGAATCGTGGATCGGATCGTCGACATCGACGGGGAGAGCGCGCGCTGCTTGGCGGCGGCATTCAAGTACGCCGAGTTGCAGCAGACGCACGTGGGCATCGAGGCCGCCGCCGTTTCCTCGCTCCACGCAGCGTCGCTTGAGGGCGCCATGCTTAGCCCGCTGCATGACGAGGTGGAAGCGTTGCGCCGGCAGATCGACCCGGGCGAGTTGGGGCTGATTCGCAAAGCTATCCGGTGTAACGAAGTAGGCCTCGCCGCCGCGCAACGAACGATCCGGGAGGGAGTGAGCGAGTTCGAGGTCTTTCTGGCCGTGTCGCAGGCGATCCAGGAAGCGGCCGGCATTGGGCTGAGCCTGAACGACTCCAACCATGCCTTCCTCTCCGGCCCGCGCACGGCGCTAGTGGCGGGTCCGGCCACCGATCGGCGGCTGCAGGTTGGGGACCTGATGATCATCGACGTGAATCCGGTGATCCGGCCCTACAAGGGCGACATCACGCGCACCTTCTGCGTGGGGGAGCCGCGTGCGGCGCAGCGGACTATGCACGATGCGCTGGTGCGGGCGCTCGATCGCGCCATGGAGGTTGTCCGGCCGGGAGATACGGGGCACGCTGTTGACGCGGCGATGCGCGAGGTGCTGGTTGCGGCTGGCTATGGCAGTGGGCTGACCACGCATCTCGGCCACGGACTCGGGCTGCAACACCCTGAGCGGCCATACATTATCCCAGCGGAGGGGATGCGGCTCGACGAGGGCATGGTGATTGCCCTCGAGCCCGGCATCTATGGGCTGGATGGGATAGGTATGCGCCTCGAGGACAACTACCTGGTAACGGCCAGCGGACTAGAACTGCTCTCGCACTTCCCACGTGAGCTGATTGTCTGTGGAGGGTAGCGTACCGTGAGCGAGAGTGCGGCATTGACTCTCTGTACATGCGTGTGAGCGTTATGAGGGCGGCTTGGATTCGCCTAATACCTAAGCTTTCGCCCAAAGTAACGGCGCCCTGCGCGGAGGCGAGCAGGGCGTGCACAGCCGTGCGCACGGCCGTGCGCACGGCTGAGGCCAATGGGGCGGCGACATTCACGACGATGCCGCGCGCCTGCCCGGTCGTCGGGTCGAAAAGGATCAGGCCACTCAGAATGAGCCTGAACATTACCATCGCGTTGAGTTGTGCTATAATTCCGGTAACACGCATGAAAACTCATGTAACAGATTGTACCCCCCTTTTTTGTTCGAACTCTCCCTTTTCGCCCCATGTGTGTTGTAGTCATACGGCAGATGGGAGTATCGCGAAAGGAGTTAGCCCGTGACGGCGCCTCATCGTTTTGCTCGGCCCGTACGTTCCGGGGCTCTAGCCCTGTTTCTTACTGCTGCCTTGCCTGTTAGCGGCGCGTTCGCGGCTACACGTACAGCGGCTACGCCAAAGTTCCTCTCTGTTAACGGCGACAGCGTGACTCTTACGTTAGTCGCCGCTTATAACAACAACGCGGCAGGCTTTAATTTCGACGGCGATGGCAACGGCAAGCTTGTGGTCAGCGTTCCAGCGGGATATCGCGTCAACGTTGTCTTTAGTAATAAGAGTGCGACTCCCCACAGCGCGTTGTTCACGCAGTTTAGCAAGCACACAAGCACCGGTACTTTCCCTCTAGCTTTCAAAGGAGCCTCCTCCCCCAACGCCATCAGTGGTGTGACAGCGGGCAAGACGCAAAAATTTGCCTTTGCCGCCTCGAAGCCGGGCGCCTATGCGCTGGTGTGTGCCGTGCCCGGACACGCTGTGGCGGGTATGTGGGACACCTTCAAGGTAACCCAAGGCGGCAAGCCCTCGATTAAGCTCTAGCCTCGCGGCGATCTGGTTGGGAATGTGTCCGCAATGGTTCCCCGTTGCAGATCGTTATACCGCTTCTCCATAGACATACGTCGTCCGATGTCGCGGCCCGGCAACTGATTGATGCTGGGCCGCGACATCGGGCGATTCCGGTTGACACAGTGATCGGACAAGGACGTTGGCCCTACCACATTCTCCAGGCCGTCGCGCGCGTGTACAGGTCAATACGACAATCCGTGCGCGTTATGTACTGGTCGTGCTGATGTTGCTCGTGATTGGGGGAGTTGTCGCGATCCACAGCCGTGCTCCCGTTGCGTCGAACGCGTGCTGCGCGCGCTGGCAACGCACCACACTCACACGTGAAACGGATGCGCTCTTAGCTGACCCACACACGCCAACTCGATTGTTCGCAGGCTCGCCTACCGGACTCTGGATATCCAACGATACGGGTATGACGTGGAGCCCCGCGCGTGGTTGGATCGGTCACATCGCCGTCCAGTCACTCGCCGCCGCGCCCGCGAGCCACATGATCTTTGTCGGCGCCGCCGATGGCTCCGTCTATACCGGTAGCAGCAGTGGAACGAGCGCCTGGCTTCGCATCAGCCGACCGCTGAGTTCGAATCCGATCTTTTGCCTTGCGTATAACTCTCACCTGGGCGTGTTGATGGCAGGCACGGTCGGTGGGCTCTATCATGGCGAGCAGCGCGGTATGGGTTGGCAGTGGCGGAAAGTGGCATCGACCGGCGACTCGGCGGTGACGGCGATCACCTGGACGCCGTGGGACTCTTCGCGCGGGTACGCTAGCGTCTTTGGTGTGCAACCCCCACTCCTGCGTACGGACGATGGTGGGCGCACATGGCATGCGGATACGCGCGGCCTGCCCTCGACCCTACCTACGCAGTCCTTGCTTCCTATAATGAGGCACGGTCAGCAGGTTTGGTTGAGCACCATGGGTGGCGGTGTGTGGCTACGCGCTACGGACGGGACGTGGCGCGATGTATCCGTCGGCCTACCCGCCCGTCACGCCATGCCGCTCGTCGCCGGTCTCGGTGGCACATTGTACGCGGGCACCATGGGCTATGGCGTCTATACAAAGCAGGGGCCAACGGCGTGGCATCGGGTCGGCCGAGAGCTGATTGGAAGCGAGTATATCGTCCTCTCGCTTGCATGGATCGACCAGAAGCGGTCGATTCTGGTCGCCGGAACGTCGCGCGGCGTCTATCGGTACCCGCTTCCATTCTAATCGCACAGCGATTGTCCCGTTCCGTCCCGTATTCCCGCTCCCACCTGGGCACTTAAAGCGCGGCTGACTCGGCCGGGGCGTCGATCGCGGCCTCGAGATTGTACGTCTTGCTCACAGCCCTCCAGGTCTTGTGGTTTGCGCTTGCCCCAGCGCCGACGACCGGTCCCCGCGCCGGGCGCCGACGACTATCCAGGACAATCAGGCCGACGCGGAGCGCCTGGATGACCAGAAGCCTGAACGGACGCGCCTGTCGTCACTCTTCGCCCATCTCATGGGCACGCGGGGCCGCGCCCGAGGACGTAACCCAGCGCGCCGCGCAGGTGCGCGAGGAAGAGCGACTCATGGTACGCGGCGATCGTATGGCCCATCGCCGTGTAGAGGGCGCGCTCCCCCAAATCCTCGTGACACCACGCGATTGGATGGTCCGCGCCCATCCCGCCGCCTCGGTAGCTGCGCTCGTCGACCGTCGCCAGGATATGCACGCGGCCGCGCGGATCGCTCCGGAAGTCGTACCATTCGTCGACGCGGCGCCACAGCGCGGGCAGCGGGGCGGTGGCGGGGTTGCGCCGGTCGACGACATCGACCGTGGCGGCCTGTATCGCGGGGTGGCGGCGGGAATAGGCGCCGACGAGCCGACCATAGAAGGGCCAGGCGTACTCAGTGTCGCTGGCGGAGTGGACGCCGAGCCACCCGCCGCCGCCGCGGATGAATCGCTCCAGCGCGCCCCGCTGCGCCACGTCGAGCACCGAACCAGTCGTGAGCACGAAGGCCACCGCACGAAAGCGGCGTAGCGGGGTGTCCGCAAAGGTGCGCGAATCCTCGGTCGCGACCAATGGCGCGTATCGCCGCGACAGCTGCGGGAATGCTGGCGTGACGGTAGCCTGTCGTGCGCGTGAAGACGAGAATAGCTGGCTGAGCGGGCGGCGGCGGTGTGGACACGATGAGGGAAAGGGTCAAGGCAACGACAACCCGCCACACCTTTGTCCCCCCTACTCTGCTACTCCACTACTTCGTCACTTCGCTACTTGCTCACCTGGATCGAGGGCATCTTGGCGGTGGGGGCGATCGTGAAGTGATCCCACATGCCCGCTTGGATGTGGCCGGGGACCAGACAGACCAGATAGTACTTGCCCGGCCCATAGGCGGTGAAGCCGGCGTACTGCACGCCCGTTCCAGTTAAACCCTGGACAGGGTTCGGCGTTGCGGCCAACGGGGTGACATGCGGGCCATATTGCAGCGTGGCAAGCACCGCCGCGCTATGGGGCAGCGCCTGATTGTTCTTGAAAATAAAGTTGACCAACCAGCCCGCGGGCACGATGAAGTTTGCCTTACCCTTCGCATAGCCGTTGAAGTTGAAGCCGCTGTTGTTTGTGGTCGCCGCCGCGGTCACCTTGAACACGACCTTCTTCGCCGAGACACTGGCGTATATGGAGTCGCTGAGCTTTGTCAGACCCTTCAGGGACACGGATTGGTCCAGACCGGACGTGGCGAGGCTGGCCGACACAGGCACCTTCTTGATCGGCGCGCCGTGCAGTTTGAAGACGACGAGCGTACCGCCGAGATTATTGGCGGCGCCGGCCAAACCGGCGGCGCTGAAGCCACCCGCCGCGATGGCGATGTATTGCGTCCCATTGATTTCGTAGGTAATCGGCGGCGCGCCAAAGGCGACGCCCAGATTGGCGGTCCAGAGAACTTTGCCGGCCTTGGCGTCGAAGGCATACACCTTCCCATCGTTCGCCGCGCTGAACACCAGGTTGCTAGCCGTTGCCAGGGCTCCACCGACCATAATTTGGGGCACCGATGTGCGCCAGTATCTTCTCAAAAAGTCGGGGGGAGTCACGACGCACCCTGACCCTGACATACAACATGTAGCCCTTTTGGTCAAGCAAGCACTTCATGTTGTGGGGGGCGTACGCCCACCTCTACTTGACCCCCCGAGTTATTGATAAGATACGTGCGCCACATGTACTTGCCGGTCGTGACATCGATCGCCGCCATCGTGCCCGACATATGCTTCGTGTCGAGGACGACTTGCTTGCCATTGTAGTTGAGGCACGCCGTCAAGGCGGGATAGTAGACCGCGTGGGTGCTCGGGTTGAAGGCCGCCGGCGAGTACTCGAAGCCGCCGAAGTAGCCGGGGCAGACCGTATACTTGCCCGTCCTCGTGGCCGGATGCGCATACTTCGTCACATACGTGGTCTGGGCAAGCACTTTGCCGGTCGCCGCGTCATAGATGAAGTACAGCCCCGATTTGTTGGCGTGGCCGACCGCGTGGACTTTCTTGCCGTGGATGGTCAGGTCGAAGATCATCGGCGACGGGTCCGAGTCGTAGTCGTCGATGTCGTTGCAGACCTCGGAGTGGGCCCAGATGAACTTGCCGGTCCTGGCATTAACCGCAACCGTCGCATTCACCCACGGGTCGCAGCCGGGCCGCTTGCTGTTGTCGAAGTCGGGGTACGGGTTGCCCGTGCCGGCGTACAGGATGCCCGTTTTGGTGTCAATGACCGGCGGCATCCACACATCACCCCCGGCGACCCCGCTCCCTTTCTTGACCCAGCCCTGTCCATCGGCCGGCACGGTGTAGTACGTCCACATCTTCTTGCCCGAGTTGGCGTCGTAGGCCGCGATGAAGCCGCGGTGGCCGGAGTCGCTCTCGGCGCTGCCTCAATCCCCATGGCGCCGCCGCTCAACCGCGCCCCGCGAGCGACCGATGCAAGGATGTATTGACCGACATAGAGCGACCGGATGTGGGGGGCTACCTTGTAGGGCGAATTGGGCAAATAGTTCGACGGGCCCGTCGTCGCCGACGCCACAGCGGGGGCGCCGCATAAGGGCGCCACCAGCACACCGAGTACAGCTACGACTGGACGCAGGCGAGATTGAGTCTGTCCTGTAACCCTCATTCTCTCCAGCTTCGGGCCGTCGGGTGATCGGCCAAATGGCGCCGCACGGGCCGGTCCTCGGTCGTCGTGAGGAGATGCGGATAGACCTCGCGCCCGACGCCTGGCACGTCGCATGAGCATGATAGACTCCTCCCGCGTGGCGCCACCTCTTTACTTGACCCATCTTTAATTGATGGGTCAATCATCAATGGCTGAAGTATAGTGAGGAGGACGCGGTGATGTCAATAGACACGCGGGGGAGGTAATGATGGACATGGAGGAGCGATGCGATAATGAACGAGAGGCCCCTCGCCTAGAATCTAGTCCGCGCGACGCCGCGCGGTCGACAACCCGCATCCTTGTCGACGTAGCGCAAACCGCCAAAGAGATGACGGAGGCTCTGGCGCGTTACGTGGGCCTGAGTCCCACGCGCTTGCGCCTGCTGGGCATGTTGCGCCGTCGCGGCGAGGTGTGAGGGAGCTGCAAATCGATGGTGGTGCGGTCACGCGGCTTGTTAAGGCTATGGAAACGGAGGACGTGGTAGTCCGACGCCCTGATCCGCTAGACAATCGCTTTACCCTCGTTGCCTTGACAGAACGCGGATACGCATTGGCCGACGCCGCGATCGCTAAGAGCTATATTTTCGAGGATATGCTGACAGCGGGGGTGTCGGCCGAAGATCTCGCGGCACTGGCGCGCGGCTTGGGGCGTTTGCGGGAGAACTTGCGCCCCCTGGACGTAACTGATTTTTGTAAACGCGCTGCTAGGCACAGCGGGGACGACCGATCGGCTGACGTCGCCAGGGATGGGTAGCGGTCGGACGACGGGCGTCAGGGGCGGACGTGGTGGTGGACGTGGCGGGAGGTGACGCGGGGCGCGGACGGGACAGCAACTCCGGCGGCCTGCTCACAGTGCGCGGGGGCACGACGGGGGGCACGACGGGGGGCACGACGGGGGGCGCAGCATAGGCGCTGTCGCCGCGGGTTACGATGTAGGGATTAGGCCAATGAGAACATACAGATACTGCTGGCGCGTTGCCCTGTGTAGCAGTCTACTCGGTGTGCAAGGCGTAGGCGCCGCGAATTATCATGCCCAGCCCAGGGACGTGAGAGCCCCGCTTGCCCGCATCGTTGTGGCGCCCGACAAGCCAGGCGCGCTGATCCCGTCAGACTTCACGGGTTTGAGCATTGAGTACCCGGCCGTCGGCGCCTATCTCGGGACGGACCCCGCGTACCCCAATACCATCTTCCGACGTTTATTGACGAACCTTGGCCTTGGTTCCTTGCGCATCGGAGGTGACAGCCAGGACACGTCGTGCTGGAGCCCCCCGAACAGTTCCGATCGGACGGGATGCGCGTTCACAATCACCCCGTCATTGCCGCGGGTTGTCTTTTCGACGGCGACGGCAACAGGTTGGCGCGCGCTGATGGGGATCAATCTGGCGATAAACGATCCCTCCGCGGCTCGCGCGTATGTGACAAATGGTCTCCTCCCGGCTTCCATGTCCAACGTCAACAACCTTCTTGGATTGGAACTTGGCAACGAACCGGACATCTATAGCCAGCATAGATTGCGTTCGTCCTCCTACTCCGTCGCGCATTACCTGAATGACGTCAAGGGCTATGTCGCGATGCTCAAAGGTGACGCGCGCACGGCCGCGGTACCGCTGGTCGGACCGGCGTTTGTGACGCAAGACTGGGATCGACATGTGGGCCGCTTTGTCTCTACGGTAGGTGCGCGTAATCTCGCGTTTCTCACTCTTCACTATTATCCCTTTAGCGCCTGTAGTATCCCGAGCGCGGCCGGCGCGACCGATGCCGCCTTGCTGTCCGAAGGCGTCATGTCATCTCTCTACCAACGCTTCTCACACGACAGCGCCGTGGCTCGCTCCTATGGCTTACCCCTGCGTCTAGACGAAACCAATTCCGTGTCCTGCCATGGCAAGGCGGGCGTCAGCGATAGCTTCGCCGCGGCGCTGTGGGGGCTTGACGTCCTTTTCACGCTAGCCCACGCAGGGCTACGGGGTGTCAATTTTCACATCTACGACCTTGACCGGTCGCCCGGCCACTATAACCCTATCGTCAGCATGGTACAGCGGACCGCGCCGACGACATGGGTCTATGCGACCACTGTACGCCCCCTCTATTACGCCATGCTGCTCTTCAGAAACGCCGTAGGCTACAGGTTCCTATCAGTGACAATGAGCAACGCGCGGGCCAACATCAAGGCCTATGCCGTCAGCGATAGGACGACCGTACGGGTGTTTGTCCTGAACAAAGACACGAACGCGGCTGGATCGGTCATCATCGCGCCCTCACGCGTCCGGGGGACGGCCACGATAACCTATCTACGCGCCCCGACCCTATCTTCGACGACAGAGACGACCCTGGGCGGGCAAGTCGTCGATCGTGGGACGGGAACATTTCCTCACCCTCACACCCTGACGCTCAAGCCCGATCCCGTCTCCGGCGCTTATCGCGTGCCCATACCTGTCGTGAGCGTTGCGATGGTCACGCTGCGCCTAAAATCGGCCCCGTCATTCTTGGGCTTTGTCCGATCCCACCGCCAGCCGATGCCCGACGTCGACAACCTGCCACAGCGCCGAAAATGGACAGAGTGGGGAGGCCCGATATAGGGGCCATCGGGCCGATGCCCCCCTTTTTGGGAGACGTGATACTTATCGTTCGCATGAATTGGATGGCAGTTTGAGGATAGGGCGTGATGCGGTAGAGTCGAGGCATGAGCGAGACACTGGACAGCACGACCGAACAAATCAATGACCTGCCGTTGCTGCTGGGGATAG
>JAABUO010002190.1_pt1 | contig 24169 bp, 21 predicted proteins | sample 5559291 | NCBI WGS metagenome assembly JAABUO01 (sample SAMN10711878, study PRJNA513372) | rock metagenome | isolation source: Antarctica rocks | place: Antarctica: Victoria Land, Finger Mt sud
ATCCCGTCCTGAACTCGCTCGTCTCCACGCATACTCCATAGACGAACGCAACTTTAATCAAGTCGCAAAAGGAACTTACTTCTTCAACAAGTTCCTAGGAGATCTAAAGTTTCGCCGGCAGGTGTCGATGCGGGTAATGGAATGAGAAGACGTCGCAACAGAGTGCAGAAAAGACACGTCTTTGCAGCCCATCTCGCAGTTTCACAGGAGGGCTCCGTAGTCATTGAGACCACGCTGGCCTTCATGATCCTGATGGTTTTTGTTTTGGGAATCGTTGAATTTTCCATGATGGGTTATACCTATAGCGTTGTTGCGGAGGCTGCGCGGCAAGGCGTGCGTTACGCGACACTGCATGGAACTTCAAGCGCCAGCTGTTCGGGTCCAAGCACAGGATGCGCGGATTCTTCAGCTGGCAAAGTAACTGATTCTGTGACCACGTACGTAGCCAACTTTGCTGGAAATGTAAGTGGGACCAGCGTCAACGTGAACTATCTGGACGGATCGAGCGCGCCGTCGTCGCGCGTGTTGGTCTGGGTGACCTATACCTATGCTCCTATGTTCAAACTGCCCGGGTTTGCGCAGAACTTCCAGGTGAGTTCAGAGGGACGCATTGTTTATTGAGGCGGCCAAGATGGAAGCTGATTGCAAACTAGGTGATGTATGCATCGAATCGCCAGCGGATTCCGGCCAGGCTGCCTTTGTGCTAGTCCTGATGCTGGGCACGTTCCTGCTGGCTGTCTTCGGCTTTTCTGTCGATCTGACCAACATCTGGTTCCACCGTCAGGCCGCAGCCGCGGCTTCGGATGCGGCGTGCCAGGCAGGCGCAATGGATCTGCTGGCCAGTGCAGGTGGGCTGACGCTACCGGCGATGGGGTTTACTGCGGGTCCTGTGGGCGACTGTGTCTCTGCCAGCGCAGCCACAATGTGCGCTTATGCCAGGTTGAACGGCTACGACGGTGCGGGCCTGAACAGCTCGCAACCCTCCAATGCAGTTTCATGGGAGTTTCTCCAAAGTGTTTCAGGTGTAACTCCCGGCGCGGGTAGTTACCCATTCATCAAAGTGTCGATCACCGAAAACGTAAAGACTTATTTTATTTCACTCGTTGACGCATCCCATGTTCAGCCAATTACCGTGACGACCACGTGCGGTCTTACCTTGATGAAAGGTGCGCCCCCTATGGTGGTGCTCCACCCGAGCATGTCCGGCGCATTCTATTACTCGGGTGGAGGTGCTTTGGACATCGTGGGTGGTCCAACGCGTGGTTTACAGGTGAATTCGACCAGCAGCACGGCCATCCAGTGGTTTGCTTCGGGAATGATCGATCTGAGCCGCGGTGGCGCGTCGCAGACCGGGTCTGACGTGGCTGTGGTGGGCGGGCCTGCAACGGTTCCGTCCAACGGATCGTCAACAGGATTCCTCGGAGGTTCCACCGGCAGATGGATAGGCAAGGCACTGCCGGTCAGCGACCCTTTTTCTTCCGTCGCTGCCCCAGTCAGTGTCAAAAGCTTGGCACCGACCTCTACGGCGAGCGGAACCTGGGTCGCGTATGGGAAGGATGGTTGCCCAGATAATACCAAGAGCACAGGAAATCCGGCGCATGCCTGCATGGAGTTCAGCGCCGGATACTATCCCGAGGGAATCGACCTGCCTAATGTGATGAATGGCTACTCCACGGCAATCTTTGCACCCGGCATCTACTACATGAATGGGTCGCTGGTCGCTTCAGGCAGTAACACACTCAGAATGGCTAAGCCGACTGGTTATCAGCAGACGGACGGTGTGATGTTTTACTTCCTCACCGGGTCCCTAGCTATCTCCGGCTGTTCCGGCTGTTCGAACAGCGGTGTGGACAACGCTGCCGCAACTGATCTAACCTGCGACGGCCTCGCGCCCCCTGCGGCACTGAATATGCAGACGACGCTCTATGGCAACGTTCTTTGGGGGCAGTGCGTCGCGAATGGAACTTACTGGGACAGCGGTAACGATACGTCCGACACGCGTGGCGCGCCTGGCAACCGGGGACTGTTGATCTTTCAGGACCACGGGAATACGTTCACGCCCTCCTTGACGGGTTCTGGTGCGCTAAGTTTTGCCGGCGCGCTTTATTTTCACTCGAACGATTACGGTGACGTGTTGAGCCTGAGTGGAGGATCCAGCAGTGGCACCTTCATCTTGGGTGAGATCATTGCGGACCAGGTCAGCCTGACCGGAAGCGGTGTCATTAAGCTGGCGCTAAATCCCGCCGCCAGCATGGATGTTTCCAAGGTGGCGATCTTCGAGTAGTGCGCATGAATTGGCGGCGTGCAGCCAGCGCTTCTTGCTCTACCGTTGCCGTTGCATGATGTTTCTGAATCCTGCGCCGATAAAGGATCAAGGCCCAAGCTAAAACACTGTTAGCCGGTCGCCTATGTCAGGGTCGGAGCTAAGCAACTGCTGTGTAACTTGCAAATAAAAGGTGCAGGGCAGCGTACAACTATTACTTATGTTTGCTGGATTGCGGAATAGCTCCGCAGCAGTGAGTTACATGGGTCTAGTCTGGATTCAACGCAAGCAGCTTGCGGAATGGCTGAGTTAGAGCAGATCCCGTGGGAAGCTGGCACAACTTACAAACGGAGAAGAAGATTATGAGCAAAGCCAACAAGCTGTTCGCCAATCTGATGCAGGACGAGTCGGGACAGGATCTTATCGAGTATGCACTTGTAGCGGGTTTGATCGGTCTGGGTGCGGTGGTTGCAATGACCACCCTTTCAACCACGGTGGGTAGCGCATTTACGACGGTTGGCAACAAACTCACCGCGGCGGTTTAACACCTTTCAGGAAAAAATCTGCAAGCAAGAATGAATGAAATGTAATTGTGCGGTGGATAGCTGAAACCATCCACCGCACATCTTCGCCTCTGTGAAGAGAACTTATTAGCCACTTTGGGTGATCGCATGGCTCTGCCTATCAGATTCGTTCAAGTGAAAGATGACTTGCGTGCAGCGCGTGCGGCATTTTTGGGCGGTGCGCGTTGATAACACGTCGTCTGACCATCTCCCTGTTCGTTGCACTTGGGATCTCTGGCCTGTGTACGTACGTCCTCGGTCAACGGATCCGGACCGGCAGTCGAGGGAGTGTAGCGAGCCGAATGTACGTTGCCCCTGCACGTCCGCTAGCCTCTGGCGAGTTGCTGAAAGCCGATGATGTGAAGCTGATCCCATGGCCAGCTTCGCAGCCTGTCTCCGGTGGCTTTGAAGCTAGCGCCGCCGTAGTTGGCAGGATTGTGCTCTATCCGGTCGATCCAGGGCAGCCGCTGACCGACAAGCTGGTGAGCGCGCCCGGAGCAGGGACAGGTCTGGCAGCGCGCATCCCCGATGGCATGCGCGCGATTGCATTGAAGTCGGACGATGTAGTTGGGGTGGCTGGATTCCTCTCGCCTGGATCGCATCTTGATGTGCTCGTGACTTACAGGACCGAGAAGCAGCCGGAACCAACGACCATGACTGTATTGCAGGATGCCGAGGTGCTGGCGGTCGGGCACCAGGTACAACCGGACCCTGAAGGCAAGCCTTCAACCGAGACCGTGGTCACCCTGTTACTGTCGCCCACCGATGCTGAACGCGTGGTGTTGGCGAGCACACAGGGAACTATCCACTTCGTTCTGCGCAGCGGATCCGACCAAGTTAAAATGCACGAGAATGCGATCTCACTTTCGCAGCTCGCTCCTTTAATCATGCCCGATATTCCGATTTCGCCGAAAGCTCACCCGCTGCGTGCGCGCCCTATCTCATTAGCATCCCCAGCAGCTGGGTTCGCTGTTGAGACGATCCGGGGCGATAAGGCGACCACGATTTCATTTGCCGAAGCTGGTGCGCGGTGATAGTGCTCAGTACCTCACGCATTGGGCTGCTTTGCGGATTGCTTGCGGTCTTACCAGGATCGGCACCTACGGTGTCGGCGGGCCAGAGCCTCACGTCTCCGGTGAGCCCTGTCGCAAGCAGTGCGAAGGCAACCAGCACGTTGCACATCATCGTCGGGCAATCGTTGATGTTGCGAAATGCCGGTCCCTTACGCCGGGTGTTCCTGGGTAATCCCGCCGTGCTCGAAAGCTTTAACGCGTCACCAGAGGAACTGGTGCTGACGGCAAAGACCGCTGGCGTCAGCAGCCTGATTCTGTGGAATCTAGACGGGTCATCGACGCTTTATACAGTTTCCGCTGACGTTGATCCTTCGGGCCTGCGCCGTTCGCTTGCGCAGCTTTTTCCTTCCAACGCGATCACGGTGGACGGTGTGGAAGGTCGCCTGGCGCTGACCGGCACGGTACCGACGCAAGCGATGTCCGATCAGATTGCAAAGCTCGCAACCTTGTACACCAAGGATGTGGCGAACGCACTGCGTGTGGTTCCGGTGCATGGCAAGCAGGTGCGCCTTAAGCTGCGCATAGTGGAAGTGGATCGCACCAGGCTCGAACAGTTCGGTGTGAATTTTTTTGTGAGCCAGGGGCGTAATGTCGGCTCGATCGGAACCCAGCAGTTCGCCAGCGCTTTGAGCCTGTTAACTGGGTCAGGAACGGAATCTGTTTCCGCAAGCGATCCGCTGAATTTATTCGTGTACAACTTCGCCAACGGCCTGGGCATCACCGTAAAAGACCTGGAAGCAAAAAATGTTTTGCAGGTGCTTTCTGAGCCGACCTTGACGACCTTGAGCGGCACGCCAGCGCGCTTTCTTTCAGGCGGAGAGTTTCCGTTTCCCGTCGTCGAAGGTACAACCGGCACCAGCAGCGCGATCACGATCCAATTCCGTCCGTATGGCGTCAAGGTGGATTTCACGCCCGAAGTGAACGATGACGGAACGATTCGGCTGAAGATCAGTCCTGAAGTCAGCACACTCGATTACACCAACTCCGTTACCATTGCGGGCTTTACCATTCCTGCCATCGCAACGCGCCGTGCGGAGACTGAGATTGAGTTGCGCGATGGCCAGAGCTTCGCGCTCTCTGGACTCCTGGATCACCGGACGACAGAAAGTTTTTCGCGCATTCCGGGCATCGCAAGCGTGCCTATCCTTGGCCAGCTTTTTCGCTCGAAAAACAATAATCATTCGGTGACGGAGTTGGTCATCATGGCGACCGTCAACGTGGTTGATCCGTTGAACGACGCAGCCCAGGTGCCGGAGCCCAGGATGTCGGTGCCGAACCTGAGTGCGGGTGCGTTTGATCAGGAGCTGAACAAAGAGCAGTTTCGGTCGAAGAAGAAGTAGACCCCGTCCGCTTCGCACGTCACGCAAGCGTTTGGGCGAGGGGAAACAACCATGCCGGAAGCTTCATCAAACGGACACGTTCTGCAGGTCGTCTTCAGCGTGTGCGCGACACCCGATGTAACGGCAGCTGCGCACCACGCCGTGGACTGTGTTCTTGGTTCAGAGTTCGTGGGTGAATTTCAGCAGTACATCACGGCCGACCGCCGCCCTCAATTTACGCCTGCGGTCAGGAATGCACCCGGGGTCGTGGCACTGGTGGACTGTGACCGCGACTCCGCGCTTGCGCTCGAGACGATGCAGCGCCTGCAGCAGACATTTCCCGGCAGAGTCAGTCTGCTCGCACTCTCTTCGAGCAAGGATGCGGACTTTCTGCTGCGGGCGATGCGCTCCGGATGCAACGATTTCCTTGATAAGCCTGCGGTTGCAGGCGATATCGCTGCGATCCTGACGCGCTTCCAAAGCAGCCTGATCGCGCAAACTCAACCCGCACGCGAACTAGGACGTGTGCTGTCCTTCTTCGGTGTTAAGGGCGGGGTTGGGACGACCACGCTCGCCGTTCACCTTGCCAACTACCTGGTTCGCAAGTATCGCAAAAAGGTTTTGTTGATCGACCATCGACACGAACTAGGGCACGTCGGGCTGTATCTCGGATTGAAAGAACACGTGTACCACTTCGACGAACTGCTGCGGAATGTCGATAAGCTGGACAGCGACCTGGTTGAAGGTTTTGTGTTGCGTCATGCCAGCGGATTGGATGTGCTGCCATCGTCGGACACGTGCGCCGCACTCCAGGAGTCGCATGGCGATGCCATCGAGCGTGTGATGGAATGCCTGCGCCGCATGTATGATTTCGTGTTGGTCGATTCAGCCATGCAGTACACGCTTTCCGTGCCGCCCCTGATGGCGGCGTCCGAAGAAGTGGCGTTGGTATCCACGCCAGATGTAGCTTCGCTGCGCGATCTCGCACGGCACATTGAACATTTCAGCCTTCTGCCGGATTTTGCCAGCAAGCTGCGCGTCATCGTGAATCGTTCCACTTCAGATAATGCCGTGACCGCGGAGCAGATTGAGTCTGCGGTGCGTTTTCCGATTTCGCTCACGGTACCAAACAACTACATGGACCTATACAGGGCAATCAATTCAGGCGAGCCAATTTCCGTGCAGCACCGCGGTGCGTTCATGCAGGCGATCGCACGCTACGCATCGCGTTTAGCCAACGACCATGCCTTTGTGCAGAGCGCGCCCTCGAAAAACTGGCTGGCGTTCTGGAAATAGAAGTACTGGACAGATCACAACAGGTGCAGCGATGAATGATGTTTCGCTTTTCATGACCGGGCCCACGCGTACGCAAGTCACGTCTGAGGTGCGCAGCACGCTGGTCATGGCGGATGCCACACGCAACCAGTTGAAGACGGCCGTGCATCACGAGTTGATCAAACGCATGGACCTGGACAAACTCGCCGCGATGCAGCACGATGCCGGTGGGCGGATAAAGCTGTTGTCCACAATCTCGCAACTTGTAGGAGAGCAAAACCTGCCACTGAGCTCTGCCGATCGCGAGACGCTGGGCCAGGAAGTAATGGACGAGGTCTTCGGGCTCGGTCCCCTGGAGCCTTTGCTGCACGATCAAACGGTCAGCGACATTCTCGTCAACACATACGAGACGGTGTATGTCGAACGCCGCGGTGTGATTGAAAAGACTGGGGTCAGCTTTCGCGATAACGCACACCTGATGCACATCATCGACAAGATTGTCTCTGCCGTAGGCAGGCGCATTGATGAGTCTTCACCGATGGTCGATGCGCGGCTGCTCGATGGGTCGCGGGTCAACATTATCATTCCGCCTCTGGCCGTAGATGGTCCGTTGATCTCAATTCGACGTTTCGGCAGTTCGCCTTTGACTGCGGACGATTTGTTGAGGCATCGCGCCTTGACTCCGCCGATGCTGGAGTTGCTGAAGAGTGCGGTCAAGGCTCGCCTGAACATTGTCGTCTCGGGCGGGACGGGAGCGGGCAAGACCACGCTGCTGAACGTGCTGTCAGCCTACATATCCCCGGACGAAAGAATTGTGACGATTGAAGACTCAGCCGAGTTGCAGATCAAGCAGGAGCACGTGGCGCGTTTGGAATGCAGGCCGCCCAACGTTGAAGGAAAAGGTGCGATTCGCCAGCGCGAACTCGTCATCAACGCGCTGCGTATGCGGCCCGACCGGATCATCCTGGGCGAGATCCGAGGCGAAGAGGCATTGGATATGTTGCAGGCCATGAACACGGGACACGATGGCTCCATTACTACCGTGCATGCCAACAATCCACGCGATGCGATTGCGCGCCTGGAGACAATGGCAATGATGGGAACGGTGGCGCTGCCGGAGAAAGCAATTCGCGCACAGATTGCGTCGGCCGTGCACCTGATTGTGCAGGCCTCGCGCATGAGCGACGGTACGCGCCGAATCACGCACATCAGTGAAGTCACGGGAGCCACCAGCGAAATCGTGAGCATGCAGGATATCTTCCTCTTCGAAAAGCTTGGGCTGGGTCCATCGGGCAAGGTTAAAGGCAAGTTCTTCGCGACGGGCATCGTGCCGAAGTTTGCGGAAAAGCTGAAAGCAGCTGGCATTCCGCTGGCCCTAAATCTGCTGGATCATTCGGTTGAGGTTTAGCCATGACGCTACCGCTCATCTTTGTCGGTTTGTTGGCTATCAGCTTCTCGTCGGTGTTCCTGCTTTCAGGTTCCGGCGGTGCGAAGCAGGCAATGCGGCGGCGGCTCGCGGTGATTCGCGTGGCGGAGCGGGAAGCGACGAATGAGCCCACGACGCTGGCTCCGGCTGCACCGAAGCTGGGACGCATAGAACAGTACGGCGCGATGCTTGAGCGCTTTCATTTCGGCGAATCGCTGACGCTGCTGATACGTCATTCAGCAACCGAGACCTCGATCGGTGCAGTGGTGGTGACGAGCATAGGGCTGGCCGCAGCCGCAACGCTGCTGGCGCGCAGCTTTTCTTTGCCGCTTCCTTTGGTCTGCATTGCGGGGTGCGCCGGTGCGGGAGCACGATATTTGACGCTGGTGCGCAAGCGCAGTAAACGGCTGAAGAAATTTACCAGAGCGCTGCCGGATGCGATCGAACTGATGGCGCGTGCGCTGCGTGCGGGCCACTCGATGGCATCCTCGATTGAGATCATTGCGGAGCAGACGCCAAAGCCGTTGAGCTCAGAGCTTGCGATTTGTTTTCAGCAACAGAAGTTTGGGATTCCGTTTCGCGATGCTCTACTCGAGATGGGCGAGCGCGTGCCTTCCCGCGATCTGCACTTCCTGATCACTGCAGTCCTGGTGCAGAAAGAAACCGGCGGCGATCTCACTGAGATTCTGGATCGCACGACGGTGGTGATTCGCGAACGGGTTCGCATAGAAGGCGAAATCCGCACGTACACGGCGCAGGGCCGTTTAACTGGTTGGATTCTCTCTTGTCTGCCGGTAGCGATGCTGACGCTCATCAACGTGATTACGCCGGGCTACTCGCACATTCTCTTTTATGACCCGCTGGGCCAGAAGCTGTTGTATGCCGGGGCCACATGCATTGGGATTGGTGCGCTGATTATTCGCAAGATTGTGGACATCAAGGTGTAGTCAGTTGGTGGGAGCAGAACAATGACGGTGCTGTTCGATTGCATGTTGGGTCTGACACTTTTCTGCGGGTTGAGCTTGCTGGCGTCTGTATTGGTGACGCGCACATCGCGATCGGCTGCGGATCGTTTGTTTGCGGTAACGCGGGGCTTCACGCAGAAAAGCGCGAAACAGAACTCGCAGGACGTGCAGAATAAAATTCTCGCCGCCGTACGCACGTTGCGTGGACGTCTGGGCATGGTTGAGGATCAAAAGCTCGCAGCGCGGTTTGTGAAGGCAGGAATCAAGTCGGGAACGGGACGCGATTTCTACTTCGCCGCTCGCCTGGTTGGTCCTGTGGTTGCGCTGCTCGCCGGTTCATTGATTCCGGTGCATAGGGTCTTTGCGATGGGCGCACTGGCGGGCGTCGCGTATTTGGCACCCGACGTTCTGCTAACCCGTATGGTCAAGCGCCGTCGAGAGAAGATTCGGCTAAGTGTGCCGGACGCGGTCGATCTGCTGGTAATTTGCGTAGACGCAGGGTTGGGTCTGGACCAGGCGATGCTGCGCGTCGGTGCGGAGTTGTTGAACTCCCATCCGACCATCTATGAAGAATTCATGCAGATCAATCGCGAACAGCGTGCGGGCAAACTGCGCCTGGATGCGTGGCAGGCAATGGCCGAACGGAGTCAGTTGCCAGAAGTCGATGGCTTTGTGAATATGCTTGCGCAGACGGAACGCTTCGGCACGCCCATTGCGCGCGCCCTGAGCAACTTCGGCGATGGCATTCGCCTGAAGCGCAGGCAGAGAGCGGAGGAGTTGGCCGCGAAGACCACGGTCAAAATCATCTTCCCGCTGGTGTTCTTCATCTTTCCCAGCATGTTCATTGTGCTGCTCGGTCCGGCAGCAATCAACATCATGCGGGGGCTAGCCGCGCACTGACATCTACAACGCTCCACTTAAGTGGAGGTGGTCCTAATGCTTGTAACTGGCAATACAGCGTTCATGCTGCCGCTGCGATAGCCTTGCGTGTCGAGCGCAACGTAAACGAATCCCGCGGCTCGAACCGCGTCTGTGATTCGGTCCAGCACGGCTAAGTTGAGAGCCTGGGCCAAGTCTTCGCGGGCAAGTTCAATGCGCGCCAGTTCGCCGTGATGTCTGACGCGGACCTGCGCGAAACCGAGCGCGTGCAGCGCATCTTCAGCCCCTTCCACTTGCGCGAGCGCGGCGGCAGTGACGGGCCGCCCGTACTCAATGCGTGAGGAGAGGCAGGCGCTGGCGGGCTTGTCGGCGATGGACAGGGCGGCTTCGCGGGCAAGTGTGCGAATCTCCTGCTTGTTCAGGTGCGCGGACACCAGCGGCGCGACCGCATGGTGCATCGCGGCGGCTTGCTGGCCGGGCCGAAACTCGCCGCCATCATCCACGTTCATCCCGTAGGCGATGTGGTTGAAGTTGCGCGTGGCGCGGAAGCTCTCCATCTGGGTGAAGAGCTCGTCCTTGCAGTGGAAGCAGCGTTGCGCGTCATTGCGAGTGTAGTCGGGATTCGCAAGCTCGTCCGTTACCAGGATGTGCGTTGGAATCGAGTGCGCAGCCGTGAAGTTCAGCGCGGCGGCGAGCTCTTTGCGGGGCAGCGACGCCGAGTCGGCGATCACGGCCAGCATGCGATCGCCCAGCACGCGCGAGGCCGTGAAGGCGAGGAAAGCTGAATCGGTTCCGCCCGAATACGCAACCAGAACCGAACCTAAATCGGCCAGGGTTTGTTCGAGCAGCCCGAGTTTGGCGGTAAGCTCCATCCTGCTAGATTGTACGGCGCGAGTCACGAATGCCGCTATTCGTAGCGTCGCTGAAGCAGCTGCTGCCAATGCGACTCTTCCACGGGAACACCCAGGCGCATGTTCTCTTTGCGCGTACGCAGCGTCTGTTCGCCGGGATAGCGCGCGGGTTTTGCGGGGTCGATCGGTTCGACAGAAGCAAGGTTGGCTAAGATGGCGTCTGCTGTCGAATCGAGGGCTTCGCGGTCGGTGGCCAGGTGCGTTGGGTCTATGGCCAGGAAGCATTGCGAGAGGGCGGTTTCGCGCAGCGGGTCGCGCGAGATTTCGTGGGTCGACTTTCCGCCGGAGAGCATTGCGGCGAAGAGGTCGAGTGTGAGGGCCAGGCCCGAACCCTTCCACAGTCCGATCGGCAGGGCGCGTCCGCTGCCGGAGCCGTCGGTGATGGCCTTGGGATCAGAGGTTAGATTGCCTTGCTGATCGAATCCGCCGGGGTAGGGAAGCTGCTCGCCGCGTGCTTTGTAGGCGCCTAGAGTTCCGTAGGAATACTGGCTCATGGCCATGTCTAGAACGACGTTTTGGCTCTGTGGGCGCGGTACGGCGAGCACCAGAGGATTGTTCCCGAGTGATGGGATTGCTGTGCCCCAGGCGGGCAGGTTGGGCAGCGTATTGGTGAAGCAGATGGCGAACAGGCCTGCATCCGCAGCCTGCCAGCCGTAGGTGCCGCCGCGCATCCAGTGGTTGGTGTTGGCCAGGAAGACCGCACCCAGGCCGTGTTCGCGGGCAAGCTGCATGGCGCGGTTCATGGCTGCGTGCGCGTTCAGAACTCCTGCACCGCAACGTCCATCCCACCGTTCAAGCGCGCCAAACGAGGCTATGACTGAGGGCTCGGCTGAGGGATCGACAACGCCGAGCTGGATGGCTTTGATGAAGCGCGGAAAGCGTGCGAGCCCGTGGGTGTAGACGCCGTCGCATGTGGTTTCTGCGAAGATGCGTGCCGTCAGCGCGGAGCCTTCGGGGGTGAAGCCAAAGGGCTCCAGGGCTGCCCGGAGAGCGAGTTCGAGTTCGGGGAAAGGGACGCGGAGCATGACTGAAGGATAAGTGCTACCGCGGTCGGTCGTGGAGGCAATCTACTTCTTTGAGGCTGGCGCGGCAGGCGAGTTTGATGAACTCTGCTGCTGGTGAGTGTGTTCTTCGGCCTTGCGCTCGCTTTCCTGCGGGGATAGGTGCGTCTTCTGGTCGTGCGAGGCACCGGCGCGATTAGCTACCTGCTCGGGATGTTTAGCAATCTGGGTGAGGCGTGCCTCATTGCTCTGGGGCATGTTGGTTCTCCTGAGTTGTTGGATGCTTTATAGGCAGGTCCGGGGGACGTGAGGTACCCCACCCCATACTTTGAGCGCAAAGTATTCAAAAGAAGCGACTTAAGTCTGGACTTCAAGCGCGCTTGTCTGACAAGTCTGTCGATTTGGGTGAATCATCCGCTTGGCTGATCTTGTTCGGGTCTGTATTTCTATTCTAACGGTTTGGGGTGGGGGGTTGCGCCAGTTTTGTTGGCAGGACTGGAGCGGGTTTGGTGTGCTTTGGGGCTTGACGTGTCTTTGGGCGGACTACGGAACGGCCTGCGGCGCACGATAGGGATGTGGCGGGGTGGGAGTGGGTGTTTTATTAGCGGGTGAGGCGCCAAAGACAAACGCAGAGGGGCTTAGGAAGCAAAGGGCTCAGAGTGGGTCCTTTCTGAGAAATTGTAACAAGACTTGATTGAGGTCTTTGTTTCTGTGGTTGAAGCGGAACTCTGTCTCTTTCAGGTGAAGGTAGAAGGTGTGTCTGGGTACACCGCAGAACTTTGCCAAGCGTCTTTTTGCCAGGCTCCAGAAGCTTTCAATTCCGTTGACGTGATTGCTTTGACGGGCGAACTCGTGGTCCCGATGCTCGACCCGGAAGTGCTTGTCGAAGCCCAGGTCGACCAGACCGTTGTAGCCTGCCCAGCCGTCGGTGTGGAGCACCGAGCCGAGGCTCGCTCTGCCACGAATCACAGCCTGTAGCGCGGCTTTGGAGGCGTTCGGCACGATCGCCGTGTAGACCTTGTCGCCACGCTTGAACAACCCGAAGACGATGGTTTTCCCGCCGGCCCCGCGCCCGCACTTGCCGCGCACGCGCTGTGGCCCGAAGTAGGATTCATCCGCCTCCAACACACCTTCCAGCGGTGACTGCCGTTCGCACTCCGCGGCGATCTTGCGGCGCATGCGGAGAAAGATCGTGTTCACCGAGCGCACCGACAGACCGATCATGCCGGCTGTCTGCGTCGCCGTAAGATCAAGCGAAAAACAACGCACCAGACGGCGAAATGTAGCTTCACTCAGCTTGGAACGTCCAAAATAACGATTTACCAGCGCCATCACTGCACTTTAGAGCCACCAAAGACTCGTTTGCTTCCTAAGCCCCACGCAGATTCCCTTCGAGAATGACAATTAAAGGGCATTGAACAACTAGCGGGAATGACAACTAAGAAAAGCAGGGGGGCCTCATGTTGCAGGTTTTTGCTGAACCCACAGGAGTGGCTGACGAATGGGGAACGCACGCAGAATAGAAGGCTCTGTGGGATCTGGATTGAGCCTGGACCAGAGCGCGACGTAGTCTGGTTCCGAGTAGGCGCGGCCGGCGAAGAGCAGCGCGGGTCTGCGGCCGGGCAGATCGGCGAAATGGCTGGCATCGGCAGGATAGGGCCAGGTGGCGGGGGCGGCGATGAATGCCGCATAGCGCGCGATCGCTGCACGCAGCCCCGGACCATCCGGCAACTCGTAGGTCCACAAGCTGTCGAAGCGGGTGGAGAGCAGCATCGCCGAGCCTGCCAGCAGATCCAGGTTGTACAGCGAATCGCGAAACGGGTTTGCGCCTTCGAGATCGTTGCGGAATAGACCGTCGGCGTTGATCTGGGCGCGGAGAATCTCCTTTTTGAAGCGATGGCGCTGTTCTGTGAGTACGCTTTCGTCGTTTACCAGCCTGGCAAAGGCTGAAACCTGCAGGAGCCACGCACTGGCGTGGTGGTTGCGCGCATCGCGGGCCAGCAGCGCAGTGCGGTCGCTGTTCATCCAGGCAAGCGTCTGGCGAAACCACTCGCGCAGCTCTGTCATGTCTTCAGGCGGAAGGTCGAGGCTGGGAAGAGCTACGGCAACTTCAGCCAGAGCCGACCGTGGCGTCAGCGCCTCAAATGATGGCAGTGCAGGTGTAGAGGATAGGCACGTCTCGCGGGAGATGAACCAGGCGTTGAGCAAAGCGCGCGCCTTCCTCAGGTAATCCGGCGCTCTGTCGCCATTGACGACGCAGGCCGCAGAGAGGGCGGGCAGGTCCAGCGTGAAGTTGAGGAATGCGTCTCCGCCGACGCGCCGGTCCTGCGAGAGTGGGCGATTGAGCGCCTGCCGGGCACGCGCGAGAATCCGGTCTCGGTCAATCAGCAGCAGATTGGGGCGTGTGGTCTGTGCTTTTGGGGCTGCAGCCGAAGTCTGGCCGCGCAGGCCTGCCTGCAGCAGCATCGGCAGAGCGGAGGTGCGAAGAAATGCGCGGCGCGACAGCATGTTGGCTCTCGAGGGAAGACTAGCAGGTCATCTGGCACGCTTGTTGCGAATGTATTATCAGATAGTGTCTGCGCGCATTCCAGTCTTCTGGTTGATTTTCCCGGTTGTCTCCACGCTGGCTGGCGGGTTGGTCGCACTGCGGTTGCAGAGGTTTCGTCCGCTGCTGGTGGCCCTGGGCGCAGGTCTGCTGCTGGGCGCGGCGTTTCTAGATCTTCTGCCGGAGTCAATCATGGTGGGGCTGGCGTCCGGCTGGTCTGCTGGTGGAGTTCTGGGCGTCGCGCTGCTCTCGTTTCTTCTGTTCACCGCCGTCGATCTAGCGGTGGAGACAGGCTTTGAACGTTGGAGATCGTCGTCTGCGGGGAGTGCGGCGAGTTCGCGGACGGCTGGACAGGTTGGCGGTGCGCTGCTGATCTTCCACAGCTTTCGCGACGGAATGGCGATCGGTGCGGCGTTCACTGCATCCCATGCTGCGGGCTATGCAGTGGCGCTCGGCATCGCGGCCCATGACTTTGGCGATGGAATGAACACCGTCATTCTGACGACGCGTGGAGGCCGTGCAGGCAAGGTCGATTATGTCTTCCTCGGTCTGGACGCGTTGGCCCCTTTGCTGGGCGGCCTGCTGACGGTGTGGTGGTTTGTCTCTTCGAGCCATGCGGTGGTGTTGCTGGCGCTCGCTGCGGGATTCTTTCTACAGATAGCGACGAGTGAATTTCTGCCGCAGGTCAGGCAGAAGGCGGAGACGCCGAGGTGGGCGCTTCTGGGTGTGGTGGGGTCAGGGGCCGCGATTATTTATGTGGCGAATCTGCTGGTTTTGTAGGGGAACAGCCGGCGGATTTACAGATGGTGCAGAGAAGCGGAACAGCAAGAACAAACGCAGATTCCCTTCGGGGATGACAACTAAAGTGCGAAACAGCTTTGCTACATCCACTGTCACGTTGAGTCTCTACGGGAGGTGTGAATCGTTCCTAAAGTGTAGCGAGGGCGGCGGCCTCGTTGACGTATAAATTGGCGTATTTGGTGATGCCCACCATGGTGAAGACTTTGGTGAAGTGTGGCGTCAATCCGCAGATGGCTACGGTGTGTTTGACTTTTGCGGCGGCCATCAGCACCTGAATGACCAACGCAATGCCGGAGGAGTTGAGGTATTCAACTCCTTTGAAGTCGAGGAGCACGGAAGTGTTTGCGCTCTTGTCCAGCGCCTCGTAGGAACCAACGACGGCGTCGCGCGAGGCTGACGAGATATCGCCCGTGTAACGCAGCGCCATGACCGGACGGCCGCTGGCGCCTTGCAACTGATGTTGTGTGACCTTGTTGGAGGTTTGCACGTTATTCACTCTCCCGGTTGATACGGATGACGAGACGAACGAAGCTCTGGCCCTGCGTGCGGGGTACCCATTCGACTTCGTCGACGAGCGCCTGGATGAGAAACATTCCCATGCCGCGTGGATCTTCTTCTCCGCTCATCTTGCGTTCGATGTGGGGGATCGAGGGCTTGCCTTTCATGCCGCTGCCGTCGTCGAGCACCTTCACCTCGAGTTCGCCGGGATGCATGGAGAGGATCACAGCCACCGGAATGGAGGCGTTGAGGTGGTTGCCGTGTTCGATGGCGTTGATGCATGCCTCGCCGACGGCGGTTTTCAGGTCTTCGACGCGGTCTTCGCTGAAGCCCATGAGTCTTGCCATGCTGGCGGCAGTGCTCATGGCCACTTTTTCAAAGCCGAGGCGCGAGGGAATCCGCACCTCGACGCTGCTGCCGCTGGACATATTCATTGAATCTCCGTGGGCGTACATGAGAGGCGGCAGAGGGCGACAGCGCTCATGTCGTCCTGCTGCGGACCTCCGGAAGAGAAAGCATCGAGGGTGGACCAGAGCTTGTGGAGCACGGCGTCGGCGCGCGCCGAATCAGCGGAATGATCCGGGTCGTTGGCTTGGCTGAAGGCATCGACCAGCCTGTCCTGGCCGAACTCTTCCTCGCCTTGAAAAATTTCTGTCAGGCCGTCGGTGTAAAGCAGGAGCGCAGCTTCGGGCTCCAGATGGAGATGCTCGACTTGATAGCGTGTGCCGGGAAGCATGCCAAGGGGGGTTCCGGTGGCACAAAGCAGGCGCGGCTGGTCTGTGTGCTTTGGGAACAGGATTGCTGGATTGTGGCCGGCGTTCACGCATTCGAGCTCGCCTGTGGAGGCGTTGAGACGGATGAAGATTGCGGTGACATAACGTCTGCGCGCTTCGATGCCTTCTTCCCAGTGTTGCTGCGAAAGCGTTGTGGCGAGTTCATCGAGGCTCAGCGACTGGCGGGCGAGTGCGCGGAAGGCCGAGCGAATGGTGGCACCCATGAGGGCGGAAGCCAGGCCCTTGCCTGCTACATCGGCGACCACAATCAGCAGCGAGCCATTGGATTCGGTAAAGACATCGAGATAATCGCCGCCCACTTCGTAGCAGGGCTAGGAACGCGAGGCGAGTGAGTAGCCCGCAACGGCTGGCATGGATTGCGGGAGCAGACTGCGCTGAATGGCGCGCGCGGCGTCCAGATCGCGAGCGACGCGCGCATAGGCCAGGTGGCGTTCGTGGTTGACAGCGTTTTCTACGGCTACGGCGGCCTGAAGAACAAGCCCTTCCAGGAAGTCACGCTCGTAGAGGGTAAGCTCGCGGCCTGCGGGCGTGGCGATCACGAACTCGGTCAACAACGTGCCGTCGCGTGCCAACAGATCAAACCGCGGAAGAGATGTAAGACTCTCGGGCATCTCGCCGTAAATGACCTGCGGCTCGGTGAACATGGCCCCGTCCATCTCGAGCTCGCGCACAGCGATGCGTGCGGATTGCTCCAGCACGTCGCTTAGATTGATGGTCGAGTGAACGGACCTGGAAGCTTCTAGCAGCGCCTGCAAGCGCACCACCTGCTCGGCGAGTGGAAGCGCGGAGTCGGCGGTTTCGGGCTCTAAGGAAAAGGACATCGGCGGAGTGATACGAGTGTAGCGGGTGTTTTGTTTCCGCAGACGTCCGTGCCGAAGTTTTTCTTCCTGTGGCGGCAACCGCGCTAAACCACTGGAAGGTGCCGGTCTTCGTTGAGTTGCATGACGGAGAACTTGTGACGCACGTCGTTGCCGCGAATCCAGAAGATCACGTCTTCGGCGATGTTGGTGGCATGGTCGCCGGCGCGCTCGAGATTGCGGCTGACGATGATGGCGCTCAGACTCTGTTCGGCGATATCCGGATGCTGCTGCATCACGCCGACCAGGTCGACCTGGATGGCGCGATTGAGCGTGTCGATCTCTTCGTCCATGGCCAGCACCGATTCGGCCAGCGCAACATCGCCTTCAAGCAGGGATTGAATAGCGCGGCGAATCATGACGCCGACCTTGGCGCCCATTTCGGCGATGTCTACGGGCAACGCGATGACAGGCGTGCGGCCGAGCGCCGCGGCTCGTTCTGCGATGTTGGTTGCCTGGTCGCCGATGCGTTCGAGATCGCCGTTGATCTTGATTACTGAGAGGATGAAGCGCAGGTCGACGGCCATGGGCTGCTCTTTCGCGAGCAGCTCGTAGGCCATCTCGTCGACAGAGGTTTCAGCGGCGTTGATGGCGGCTTCGATCTCGTGCACATGATGCGAGAGGGGCAGGTCGCGGGTGACGTACGCCTCGACGGAGAATTCAAGCGCCTGCTGGGAGAGCGCCGCCATGGCGAGGAGTTTGTCCTTGAGTGCAATCAGTTGCTGCTGGAAATTGATCCTGGGCATGGCGGCTCCTCCGTCCATTGTATGGACGCAGACTACGCCCATACAGGCTTGTTCACTGGATTTTCATGCGGCGGGTAGCGGGAGCGGCAACAGTCGCTTGGAACCCGGCTTACTGGTAAAGCAGGTACGGCTTGCGTGCTTGTTCGAAGGCCGAGAGAGACGAGTTCCAGGCGGCGGCGATGGCGCGTGGGTCTTCGCCGCGTTCGACTGCTGAGAGGGTGGCGGCGTTCGCGACCAGCGTGTGGGCTCGCTTGAGAAGGAACTGCGTGGGGTAGAGGTGATGCAGGGCGCTGAGCAACTCCACGCCAAACTCGGGTGAGTTGAAGTTGGCGGAGTCTGTCACCTGGAAGCGGATGCCTGGGATGGTTTGGCCGTGGTTGGGATAGTGGTCGGCGGTTTCGGCGATGGTTAGGGTTGTGGGCGTGATCTTAATGCCGGGGATTGTGCGGGCATTCAGGTAGTCGGCGAGCTGTTGGGCGTTGATCCACGGTGCGCCTAGATGCTCGAAAGGGGTGGCGGTGCCTCGGCCTACGGAGACGTTCGTCTGCTCGACCATGCCGATGCCTGGGTAGAGCAGCTCCGCAGCCGGGGAGCGGAGGTTCGGGCTGGGCGGAGTGAAGGTCAGACCTGTGCTGGCGAACGTTTCGCTGCGCTTCCAGTTCTGCATCGGAATGACGATGAGCGTAGCGTGCAGGCCGGGGCGCGTGGCGGGCGGACGCTCTGCGTGCGTGGGTGTGCCGATGTCTACGGCACCGGCATCCAGCATGGGCGGGGCTTGCGGCAGTTCGCTGGCGTTGCTGTTGAAGTAGCGGGCGAGTTCGCCCAGCGTCAGACCGTGGCGCAGAGGGATTGGCATGAAGTCCGTGTAGGATTCGAGGCCCGCATCCGAGGTGGGACCTTGAAGCGCTACACCGCCGATGGGATTGGGCCGGTCGAGGATGATGAGGGGGATTTGTTCTTTGGCGCAGGCTTCCAGGAAGTAGCCGGTGACGGTTTCGTAGGTGTAGAAGCGCACGCCCGCGTCCTGCAGGTCGATGACGACTGCGTCGAGCTTGTGAAGGTCTGCGGGCTTGGGGTGCCTGTCGGCGGGCTTCGGGCCGTAGAGAGCGATGACGCGGAGATGGGTTGCGGAGTCCTGCTCGGCGGATTCGTGCACCGTATCCTGCTTGCCAAACAAGCCGTGCTCGGGTGAGAAGAGGGTGGTGAGTTCGATCTGCGGGTCGGCGTGGGCCAGGATATCGACCGTACGGCGGCCTGCGGAGTCGAGGCCGGTTTGATTGGTGAGCAGACCGAGGCGGAGGTGGCCGCCGTTTTTTGCGGCTAATTGTTTAAGGGCTGCGAAGTGGGTGGCTTCGAGGACGTCGATGCCGGTGAGCGTGGGCGGTTGTCCGGGCGAAGACAGGGCGGAGCGCGGTGGGTCTTGAGGCGTTGCAGCCGGGGACTCAGGCGACAGGCCAAGAGCTTCAGCAGCGGCCGTCGCGACCTCGCCGCGCAGATGCGCGATGCTGGGTCCGATGCGTGGGTGGACGGAGTTGGCGAGCAGGAGCACATAGCTGTCGCTGGTCGGATCGATCCAGAGGCTGGTGCCGGTAAATCCGGTATGGCCGAAGCTGCCCGGGTGCTCTCGTGTGGTGATGGGAAAGATTGCACCGCGTGCGCGAGAGTAGGCGGTGTTGAGATCCCAGCCGAGACCGTGGCTTGCGATTCCTTTTATGACTTCTCCGTCTGGAGTGAAGATGGTTGCGGTGTTGAGTGCAGACGATGGTTCGTTGGGGCTGATGGCGAGCTGTAACGTAGATTGCTTCAGGGGAAAAGGTCCTGCGTTGTGGAGCAGCTTATCGAGGAGGGCCTGCGCGAAGAGGCTCATGTCGTGCGCGGTCGAAAACACGCCGGCATGGCCGGCTACGCCGGCCATGCGCCGGGCCGTTGGGTCGTTTACGGTGCCGAGCAGGATGCGGTCAAAGTCGGGGTTGGTGGCGGCGGTGCCTTGATCGTCGTGCGAGGTGGGAGCGGTGCGTGGGTCGAGCGCATAAGGCGACCACGTGCCGGGCAGGCAAACTACGCCGATGCGCCCGATTGGTTTTGGTCCAGCGGAGACTGCGTCTCCGGTGCGGATGGCTGGTCCGCATGTTTTTGCGAACGGATGAAAAGTGGTGGAGTTCATGCCCAGCGGCTCAAAGATGTGCTGCTCTGCGTACACATCCAGTGGCTGGCCTGTCAGCTTTTCTACGAGGGCAGCGAGAGTGATGAAGTTGATGTCGGAATACTTGAAGGTGAGTCCGGGCGGCGCGTAAGGTGCGGCAGACATGGCGCGGCGGATGCCTTCCGCGTTGTCGGGTGCGGCGAGACCCCAGGCGTCGTCGAGCGGAACATCAGGCGGCAGACCCGAGTAGTGGGTCATCAACTCGCGAACCGTGATCTTCTCTTTTCCGTTCTCCGCGAATTTTGGAAGGTAATGGGCCACAGGCGTATCCAGTCCAAGCTTGCCTTGTTCGTAGAGTTGGAGCACGGCAGTGGAGGTGACGATCACCTTGGTTAGGGAGGCAATATCGAAAAGAGTGTCTTCGGTCATGGGCTCGACGGCAGGTTCGAGGGCTCGGTTGCCGTAGGCGTGCTCGAACGCTATGTGGCCGTTGTGTCCCACGATGAGGACTGCGCCGGGCAGTTGGTGCGCGGCGATCGCTTTGGTGATGAGGGCGGACACTGGTGCGAACTCTGCGGCTTGTTGCGTCGATGGCGCGACGGATGGAGAAGCAGATTCCTGCGCTTCGCTGCGAAATGACAAACCGAGGGCGATGGGGAAGAGGAATATGGCGGCACCGACCGTGCGGCGTTTTGGGGTCAGGCTGGCGAGGCTGCCGACCGCAAAGGTGGCCGCTGTGCCGATGAGCACGTACCAGGTGAACGCGATCTGCGGGAAGTGAAAGGTGGGTGTGAGGTAAGTCGTTCCGTGGCTCGAAGGCAGAAGCCAAAGCGCGAGGTTGAGGGATAGGCCGCAGATCATACCGAGGATGGCTCCTGATTGTGTAGCGTAGCGCGTCAGCGTGCCCAGCAGGAAGACGCCCAGAAGGCAGCCGTACGCAACGGCCGCTATGGAGAGACCTGTTTCGACGACATGGCCTTTGCCTCCTGCGTGAACCGAGTAGACGGCAACGGCGAAGAGTACGACGGCCCAGAAGATGGTTGCGGCGCGTGAAAGGAAGATGGTGTTGATTTGTTTGCTCTGCGGGAGGTTCGTGGCTGCACCAATACAGGGATCCTTCGCTGCGCTCAGGATGACGTTTTCTTTGGAGTCGGGTTGGTCGGGGATGAGGCTTTGCGCTGCGCTTAGGGTGACGCTCGTATCGGGTGTGCTGTGCGGGAGATCTGAGGCTGGAGCAATACAGGGGTCCTTCGCTGCGCTCAGGATGACGTTTGTGGTGGGGTTGGGCCTGGCGCGGCGGATTCGCCATGGGATCCAGAAGTCGATGACGGTGGTGCTGGCGAGCGAATTGAGTGCGGCGGAAAGATTGCTCATAGCCGCAGCCAGGATTGCGGCTACCAGAAGGCCCGCGACGCCGTGCGGCATCTGGTGAACGATGAAGGTCGGGAAGATGCGGTCGGCTGAAGCGAACGCCTGCGGGTGCTCGGAGTAGAAGACGTATAGTCCTACGCCGATCAGAAGAAAGAGGGAGAACTGTAGAAAGATGACAACGCCGGAGGAGAGCAGGGCCAGACGCGATTCGCGCAGATTGCGTGCGGCGAGCATGCGCTGCACCATCAACTGATCTGTGCCGTGGCTGGCCATGGTCAGAAAGGTTCCTCCGAGGACACCTGCCCAGAACGTGTATGCGTGCGTAAGGTTGAGCGAGAAATCCAGCCAGTGAAACTTCCCAAGCGGTGCGGCGACTGCGTGAATGTGCGCCCAGCCGCCGGGGATCTGTGCGCCCAGCGTATACATTGCCACCAGCGTGCCCGCAACGTAGAGCGCCATCTGGACCACGTCGGTCCAGATGACCGCAGCCAGGCCTCCTTCAAACGTGTAGAGCAGCGTCAGTGCGCTGATGATGAAGATCGAGAGCGTATCGCCCGTACCGATTGCGATGCCCACGACGATGGAGATTGCGAACACACGTACGCCTTCTGCCGCCGCGCGCGTGAGCAGAAACAATCCTGCGGTCAGCTTGTGCAGCGTGGGTCCGAAACGCTGCTCGATGAGTTGATAGGCCGTTAGCATCTCACCGCGGAAATAGCGGGGAAGGAAGAGCGCGGCGACCACGATGCGTCCCAGCATGTAGCCGAGCACGATTTGTAAAAACCCCATGTCGCCGGCGTACGCGATACCAGGGATGGAGATGATGGTGAGGGTCGAGGTTTCTGCGGAGACGATGGACAGCGAAATCGCCCACCAGGGAATTGTGTTGTCGGCGAGGAAGTAGCTCTTGAGGGAGTTGCCGGTGCCTGCGGAAGCGCGGCGCTTGCTGGATTTTGAGAAGCGCAGACCGAACAGCGTGATGCCCACAAGGTAGACCGCGACAATACCCAGATCGAACGGTGAAAGGTGCGCGGAATTTGTGGGCAAAGGCGTTCTCCTGAGGTGAAGGTATGATAACGGGCTAGACGAAAGTAGGGGGTCGGCAGCGTGCATTGTGTGGGTCTGGATTGCGGCGGCACCAAGACGGAGTGCTGGATTGGCGATGACAGGCGCGTGCTCGCGAAAGCGGTGACGGGAACGTGCAAGCTGATGCGCGTGGGGGAAACGGTTGCTTCGGAACGCCTGCGCGGGGTGATTCGTGAGGCGCTTGCCGGGGCGGGTGTACGGAGTGATGCGATTGGAGCTACCTGCATGGGCATTGCGGGCTACACGATCGCCGAGGTGCGGGAGTGGGCGGCGCGCGTGCTCGCGGAAGAAGCCAGCGGGCGAATTGAGCTTTGCGGTGACGAGGAGATTGCTCTGGATGCGAACTTTCGTGGAGGTCCGGGAATTTTGCTGATCGGCGGAACGGGTTCTGCCGTCATTGGACGCTGCGCGGATGGAACGCGCTACAGTGCCGGAGGCTGGGGGCCGGCGATCGGCGATGAAGGCTCCGGTTTTTGGATTGGGCGCGAGGCTGTGCGCCAGTCTCTTCGCGCACATGACATGGGCCGCGCGTCATCGCTGATCGAGGCTGTCAAGAAGGCCTGGAACTTAGGTGATATAGCAGCGCTGGTTGGGTTTGCAAACGAGCGTCCCGGGCCGGATTTCGCTGCGCTAACGCCCGTGGTGACGCGGTGCGCCGCGGACGGGGACGGTGTGGCACGGGCTGTGCTCGAGCAGGCGGGGGACGAGTTGGCGCAGCAGGTGGTCACCGCCTGGCGCGCGATGCAGCGTCATGGAGAGCAAAGCGCACGCGTGGCCTACACGGGCAGCGTGGTCGAGAAGGTGGCGATTGTGCGCGAACGCGTGGCCAGTGCGTTGCCTGCCGAACTGCGGCTGAACGATGGCGTTGTGAGTTCGCTTGAGGGCGCGTTGTGGCGGGCGCGGCGGCTTGCCTCGACCGCATAAACGCAGGTAGTGGAGCTACTCTTTGCCCTCGACCAGAAGTTGCTCAATCTTGCCATCGGATTCCAGGTAGGTTGAAACCGCGATGGCTGAGCCGCTTGAGAATGCTACGCGATAGCGCGCGAACTGCATGCCTCCGCGCAGTGCGCCACGCTCTTTTGTGACCGATGTGACTGAGCCGAAGGGGGCGAGGCTGGTGCGGAAATCGTCAAGGGCATCGTGGTTGAAGTAACTGTTCGCGTCGGACGTGAAGAGCGAACGATCAATTTTCCCTTGCTCAAGTCCACTCACGATGCCTTTGAGCTTTGGGGCGAATGCATCCGCTCCGCCGTTGGCGGTGGCAGAATTGTGGCCGAGGATCATCGGAAGGATGGACTTGGCGATCTCGGAGGCGGCACCTGAAGCTTCCTGGTTGGTCAGCACGGCGACGGCGGCATGGGCCTCCGGGAAGACGATGTTTTCGGCGACGAATCCTCCCACCTCACCGGAGTGTTCAATCGCGCGCTGGCCCAGGATCGTGCGTACGCCGACGCCGAAGCCGTAGTGCGAATCGGTTCCATCTTTCAGGACGAAGGACGTTTCCATCTGCTTGTAACTGGCTGGAGACAGCAGGCTCTGATCGATGAAGGTGAGGTCCCATTGCAACAGCGAGGCGACGGGCATGGCGAGGTCGGCGTCCCCGAAGTACCAGCCTGGGCCTTCGAGCGCGGCCGGGCGAACGGGCGCGAGCGC
>JAABUO010002191.1_pt1 | contig 24166 bp, 22 predicted proteins | sample 5559291 | NCBI WGS metagenome assembly JAABUO01 (sample SAMN10711878, study PRJNA513372) | rock metagenome | isolation source: Antarctica rocks | place: Antarctica: Victoria Land, Finger Mt sud
GACATCCCCACGGTACTGCGCCACCTGTGCTATATCCAGCAGCAGAACTATGCCGCCTACCTCTCCCACCGCACGCGCACGCTACACCGGCACGATACCTCCTAACCACCTAACGTTGTAGTACTAGCTGCGGCCATGCTCGTCGCGGCTCGGCGCGTGACCTCGGCTGCGCCCCGGTGCTCGGTCGTCCTCCTGCCCCTGACCCTCCGCGCGGATACACCTCCTTCACTTGCTGCCAGAGCTTGTGACCACCCGCATGGTTGTCGAAGCCACTCAGCGGATATTGGGCGGTATCACCATGCCAGTTCCATGGCTGACGTCTTGGATGTAAAGCCAGCTTTTAGGTAGACAGGGCGTCCCGCCTCGGTCGCATGGAGCCGTATGCGGTGGACACCCGTATTTTTGACAAAGGCGAGGACCTCGGCCAGTAGTGCGGTAGCCAGTCCCCGACCCCGCCACGCGGGCATGGTATACATATTCGTGAGAAAACCTTCACGGCCCGACAGATTGCCAACTGTGGGCGGCCTGCGGTAGAGCATGAGGCCGCTCGTTGCGACGACGCGCCCCTCCACCTCGGCGATCCAAGCGATGAAGTCCTCCGCTGAAAGGGCTTGTCGGAAATAGCGCGCGTGGCGTCGATGAGTTCTGCCGCGTCCGCGTCCTCGGTTAGCTTCCCTATCTCGCGCCATAGAGCGAGACATGCCTCGACGAGGGCCTCGATATCGGCCGGCACAGCTCGACGCACGCGCGGCACCACTGTTAGCTGTTCCCCCCTGTTTTCCATCATCAGTAGAATAGTAACCTCCTTTCTCTATTCTATAGCCCCTTCTATGGCTCCTGCTGCTCCACGCAGCCTAGCTGCGGCTAGGCTCGTCGCGCCCGCTACCGCCATGACCCCGACCCCGGCTCGGTGCCCGGTCGTCCTCCTGGCCCAAGCTCTCCATTCTCTCAGGCGCGGCGCGCAGCGCGTCGTTCCAGTCCTTCGCCCCGGCCGGCGGTCGCTCGCGCACGATGGCCTCGGCGCGCGGGTACGCCTCGTTCACCTGCTGCCAGAGCTTGTTGCCGCCCGCGTCGTTGTCGAAGCCGCAGTGGACGAGCGCGCCCCTGGCCAGCCCCTCCTCGATCTGCCGACGTGGTAGCTCACCATGGCCGTCGTTGGACAGAAACACGTACTCCCCGCTCTCGCCGGCCCGCTGGATCAAAGCGGCTCGGCTCAGGGCGTCGATGGGGCTCTCGGTGATGTGGTACTGCGGCGCCGCGTACCGCTCGGGCGTGCCCACGGTAAACGAAAAGTGCCCCTCGTCGCGCCGGCTGCCGTAGGCGAGCCCCTGGAACTCACTGCCGGGCAGCGTCCCGCGCAGGCTCGCGCCCACGGCCTGGTCCTCCTCATTCGTGCGCAGGAAGACGGCATTGCTCCGCCCATCGGCGTAGAGCGTGCCCCGCGCGTGCAGTTCGTCGATCATTCCGCGCGGAATACCACGCTGCTCGACGAGGTAGGCCCGGACCTGCAGCCAGCGGTCCTCGTCGCGCGCGGGCTGCATGAACGGCGCGCGCTCCCCCCGCTCGACGATCTCCTGGCCCTGCGCCATGCGCTCTCGCGCCCCGTAGTTGGCGGCCGCCGCGACGGCCAACTCGGGGCCGGCCTCGTGGTTGAGGTAGGCCACCGCTTGCTTGAAGCTGTAGCCGGTGACGTGCATCACCAGGTCGATGGAGCCGCCGCCGCCACTCTGCCGATCGTGGTTATAAAAGCGCTCGCCGTTGATCGAGATGTGCTCGTCGTTCACACGCCACTTGTGCGTGTCGTAGCGGTCCTGTGCGCCGCCGAGCGTCTGTATGGTGTCTCTGAGGTCGAGCTGTCGCGCCTGGGCCACCAGCGCCTTGTAGTCGCGTTGGAGCGTGTCTCGCTCGCGCTCCACCTCGCGCACCCGCTGCTGCAACACCACGACGTTGGCCTCGGCCTTCGCCGCCTGCTCCTCGTAGTGCGTCGCCTTGGTGAGCGCCGCGTCCAGCGCTGGCGCGATCCGCTCCGTGATGCGCGCGGTCTGCTCGTTGGCCCAGCGCTCGGGGTTGCCCACGAGCCGGCCCGGCCGCTCCACCTCGACCTCACGTCGGACGATCTCCGGCGCCGGCGTCGGCCCCTGGATCTTGGCGTAGTAGTCCTTCACGTCCTGGTGGGTCGCCACGCTCCCCTGCACCCCCCGGATCAGCCCCAGGTCCTCCACGGCCGCGTGGTAGCTGTCGTGCATGCCGCGCAGCTTGGATGGGCCGTCGATGAAGTCCGTCGCACTCAATCGCCCCTTTTCGTTGATCGGCACGACCATGGCCTGGATATGAGGCGTCAACTCGTCCCGATGGAGGATGGCCGCGACGACGTTGGCCTCCCCGAAGTGGCCGCGCAGCCAAGCCATCGTGCGGTCGCGCCAGTCGTCGAGGCGTGCAGCGCGCTCCCGCTCGTCGCCCTGCTCGAAGAACTCCCGGCTGGCCGTGAAGACGTAATCGAGCGCGAGCACCGCGTTGGCGCGTATCTTGGGCGCGTCGTCGAGCCGGGCCTGCACGTCGGCCCGCCAGTCGCCGCTCCCGGCCAGGCGCTCATTCTCCCCCCGGCGCTCGTCGTCGGCGTTGGGCGTGTCGCGGGTGCGCTCGTTGTGCGCGCCGCGCGAGCTGACCTGCCCCATCGTCTTGAGCTTGTTGAACCGCATCACCGCATACATGCCGGTCGCCTCCGTCTAGCCTGACTAGTCTCTTTGATGGATAACGATTTCCTAAATAGGTGGGGGCTAGCCCGGCGCGAACGGGAATTGGTCGCGCACCGACCAACCGGCCTCGTTACTCCCGACCATCAGGTATGCTTCCCGCGCGATGGCCTCGATGGGCAGATGGCCCGCGATGTCTGTGGCAACGTGTTGAAGAAGCGCGAGCGGATCACCTCCCTGCCCGTTGGTGGCCCCGATGGTAAGGTGGGGCGTGGCGTCGTCGAAGCGTCCCCCATACGGCAAAACGCCGAACTCATCGCTCAATAGTTTCGTCAGGCGCGTGAAAGCAGCAGACGGGTGAGGCGCGAGGTACAGCACGTCCTGCCCGAACCACGCGGTGGCGCTCAGGGCGAACGGGAAAGGGCGGATCTCGCCGAACAACGCCTCCAGCCTGACGGACACGCCACGATCAAGGCCGGCCGGCGCGAGGAAGGGATACAGCAGGGTGATATGCTCCGGCGCGCCAGCCAGCGCGGACGGATCGAAGCGCAACCGATGGCGATGGATCAGCGCAGAGGACGCGGGGACCGGCACGATCAGGCCGCTCTCGGAGACAGTTTGATCGGTCATGATAGCCTCTCGACGTCCGTCCGCACGAGCCCGTACATCAACACATCCTCGAAGGTGGCCCCTTTGCGGATATACTCGCGCAGCAAGCCCTCGTAGCGCAGCCCTGCTTTCTCCATCACGCGCGCCGAGGCGCAATTGTGTGGGTAGCACATCGACTGGATACGATGCAGGCCCCGATCGACGAGACCGAACATAGTCACCCGCCGGGCCGCCTCGCTCGTGTAACCGTGATTCCAGTACGGCACCCCGAGCCAATAGCCCAACTCCCCCCGAGCATGTCGGGGCACTACCCCCAAGACAATCGCCCCGATGAGGAGCACATCCGCAGCACGGACGATGGCCCATGTGACAGCGATCCCCTCGGCCGCTGCGGCGGCGTGTGTGTCGATCCACGCCACCGCCGCCCCTTCGGGGTAGGGGTACGGCAGGTTGAGCGTCGTCGCCGCGACCTCGGCGGCACCGGCGAGGGCTTGCACCTGGGGGGCGTCTTCCATTGTGAATGGGCGCAGAATAAGGCGCTCCGTCGTCAGAGTCGGGATGTCGTGTGCCACGCGTCCTTAACCTCCTCATCTACACGTCGAGTCGTGATCGCGGAACTGCACAACGCTCCGCGCGGATTTCATCTTGCGACAGGCCCGGCGTCTGCACCACAAAATGGAAATAGCCGGGCGAGTTGGAGAGGAATGTATGGGCTCGCCCGGCTCGACGACAAGCACATCCCCGGCCTCGACCCTGATCGTCTCCCGCTCGATCCGCACGTCCGCCGTCCCGCAGGCCATGAGGTATACCTCAGTCATCCGGCTGTGGACGTGCGGATCGTCAATGCCCGCATTGGCGTAGCCGATAGGGATGGGCGCCGATCCATCCCATGGCCCCGCGTACCATCCTTTAGCAGCATCCGGGCGCGCGTGCTTGTGTTGCATAGCGGTCTCGCTCCTCAACGATTCTTTTCCAAGTAGGACAGCCTCTGCCCGGCGTCTAGCCCCCGCTCCCGACCACTTTTGTCCGCCGGAAGAAGGGCCGAACGTAGGGTTTGGCGGGAGGCCCCCCAGGGCCGAGCGGCCAAACCCGTAGTGAGTTTTACGGGTTACGGGTTTGCTTTGCAACCCCTCGCCGTTAGCGTACACGGTCGCGCCGGGCGGTCGCAAGCGGCGGGGTTGGGGCTGCTTGGAAAAGAAGGGGGCGGGTCAGCTACGGGGTAGACTAGGTCAGATGATACACGACCTGTAGGGGATCTATTGCTCCCAGTGCCCCACCTATTACACCATCTCCCCTACAATAGCTACATGAAACGCCTGCGCTCTAGGGTGTTGCTGATCGCGGCGCGCCGCGATGACAGTGAGGAGGCCACAACATGACGTCAGCCGATCGACTCGCCTATGACACAGCCCCTGACCCCGCTGCGATCCAGGCTGTTAGGGACGGCCTGATCGCCTACAATCGCGTGCAGGCGCCGGACGTTGCCTTCCAGCCGTTGAGCATCGTGCTGCGCGACCTCACGGGCCGCGTCGTTGGGGGGCTGGTCGGCGCGACGTATTGGGGCTGGCTGGTCATTCAGGTCCTGTGGGTCGATGACGGGCTGCGCGGTCACGGCCACGGGCGCACCCTGCTCACCATGGCAGAGCGGGAAGCGCGACGGCGCGGCTGCCATCATGCGCACCTGGACACGATGAGTTTTCAGGCCCGGCCCTTCTATGAACACGCGGGCTACACAGTGTTCGGCACACTGCGCGACCTTCCACAGGGACATAGCCGGTTCTTCATGCAGAAAGCGTTGGAGCAAGAGGAGCGCGCATGAGCCGGGCGCCCATCGCCGTGTTGTGCGCCATCGAGGAGGAGTTGGGCCATCTGCGCGCGACCCTCCCGCCTCCGTACGACGATTGGTCCGCGCACCGACACGCCTGGCTGACCACCCTCGACGGGCAGCCCCTGGTGCTCGCCCGCTGCGGCATCGGCATGGCCAGCGCCGCCGCCGCGACCGAAGCCGTCATCCACCGCTATCACCCGGCCGCCCTCCTCAATTACGGCTGTGCGGGCGCACATCGCCCCGACCTTCTCCCCGGCGACATCGTGGTCGGTGCGCGCGTGGTGGCCCAGGATCGGGTGATGCTGGAGGCGGACGGCGCCGAGCGCTACGTGGGCATGTGGTATCAGCGCGCGGGCGAGCCGACGACGGTTCCCTTCCTGCCGGGCGCTCCGTCGCTCCTCGCCCTGGCCGCGCAGGCGGCGCAGGAGCTGGCGGAACGGCACGAACCGTGGCCGTCCGCCGCCGGCTGGCCCGCCTCCGTCCCACACCGTCCCCCCCGCCTCATCATCGGGACGATCGCCACCAGCGACCGCTGGACCCGCGCGCGGGAACGGATCGCGCGGATCGTAGCCGTGCACGATTCGGCCTGTGAGGAGATGGAAGCGGCCGCGATCGCGCTCACCTGCGCCAGCCACGGCGTACCGTTCCTTGCGGTCAAGGACATCTCGAATAACGAGTTGCTGCGCGTCACGACTGAGGAGTGGAGCGCCGAAACGGAGGGGCAACTCGGCCGGCGGGCTGCGGCCCTCGTCCTCGCCGTGTTGCGGCACATCGCCAGCGCACCGGATCTTGTGGAGATCACCGCCGATCTAGGGCACGCCACGGATGACGCCTCTGCTGACTGAAGCTACGCTGGCCACCGCGTGGTCCCTCCGTCCGGTCGAGGAAGCGCGTCGGGGCCGGTAACGTGGTCATCCACGAGGGCGAGGAGCGACTAAGGAGCGACTGGAATCATTTCATCCCCCTACAGGAACACTCTCGGCTTTTTCCGCTCTGTGACCACAAGTAGGTAGTAGTGTGGCGTTTCAACTACGGGACACATGTGGTGGCCAAGAGGCAAAGTGTCGCTGTAAGGGAGGCGCGCATATGGCCGCCGCGCGCATGAAACTATCTGGGTCCACCCTCCGTCTTGACGCCGCTACGGACAGCATGGTATCAAACTAGGTAGTTTTAGGGAGAGTGCGTACTTGACATTGGTAGGCCGCGTCACCGGACCTCTGCACAACGCCACGGGCGCTGGCTTCCCGACGATACAGGCCTGTCCGCCCCGCCGCGAGCGGCTACGTAGGCATCCTCGTTCGTCCACCAACGTCAAGTACGCACTCTCAGTTTAGGTGGAGCCACATCACGACGAGGTACGAGGAGGTACGACGAGGTACGACGAGGTACGACGAGGTACGACGAGGTACGAGGAGGTACGACGAGGTACGACGAGGTACGACGAGGTACGAGGAGGTACGACGAGGTACGACGAGGTACGACGAGGTACGACGAGGTACGACGAGGTACGACGAGGTACGAGGAGGTACGACGAGGTACGACGAGGTACGACGAGGTACGAGGAGGTACGACGAGGTACGAGGAGGTACGACGAGGTACGAGGAGGTACGACGAGGTACGAGGAGAAGAGAGGCATGCGTCCACTCACCGCCGAGGACGAAGCAGCCCTACGGAGCATCGCCGAGCGCCACGGCTTCCTCGCCGCACGGGGACCGCATACCGGCGAGGGCAGCGCCAGCCGGCTTATCGACGCGCTGCTCGCCGGCGAGGTCGTCACGCTCGCCCTCAGCCCCGCCGACCGCCGCCGCCTGGTCGCCTGGCTTGACCAGGCCCCGCCCCCTGAAGGACGTCTCGCCACCGTCCTGCATAGCCTGGCCGCGCAACTGCGCCCGACCCTCCCCAAAGCGAAGGCAGCGGCGCAGGGCGCCTCGACCGCCGCCCCGAGGCAGGTGGACACGCCCACGATGGGCGTGAGACCTGACACGGAGCCGGACCCCCTACGCCGCATCGACGTCGAACTCTGGCTCCGGGTCGAGAACAACAGCAAGTTTGTGCGCGGGAAAACGAAGGCACGCGCCTGGATCGAAGACTCCGTGCTGCGGCGCTACGCGATGCGCAAGCCCGACGCGAACCGGAGCGACTACATTCTCACCCTCACCTATGGCACCGACGCGGAGATCGACGCCACGATCTATGACATCTTACGCGAGGCCGACCAGATCGCCGACCTGCACTATTGCTTCACCGAGGCCGACGTGCGGGCGCTCGATGGCTCGGATCGCTCGTGGTGAGCGCCCTCCGCCATCGGCCTGCACGGTCGCGTCGGGCGTCGTCAGTCTGTGTTTACACACTCTTGACCTGCGCCACACATAACCTTCATGCGCAGGTGCGATGCTGTAGAAGTCATCCGCGTGGGGCTCGCCCTTCCAGTCCGGCGTCAGCGAGGAACGGGGCACTGCGGTGGGGCCGTCCTGGTACTGGCCGCGCCCCATGCGGAAATTGACACAAATGCGCCGAGCGCCAGATGCGCTGCGGCGCATTTTGGCGTTCTGATGACGCTAGCTGATCGCGCAGCTGGCGCTCAATGCCCCCTGTACGGCTCATCAGTCGCCCTCCCCCGTCGCGGTGTGGTACCACTCTTCTCCCATCTCGGCTCGGAGCCTGGCCCATTCCTCCTCGACGCACGTCGAGCAGCGGCCGATCTTGCCCGGCCCCGCCTCACCTTAGCTTCGCGACAATGCTCATTGCGCGAGCACACAAATCCTCGATCCACGCGGTCTCCTCTCGTACACACCAGGCGGCGTTTCGCACGGCATTATGCATGTCATAGAGAGCGAACACTTCACCCTCGAGGGCCGCGGGATCGCATCCAGCGTACCTCGTGTAAGACTGCATGACGCGCGGCAGGTAGAGAGCGGGGCGCTCGTCGTCAGCGGGACCGCCCGCGACGAACCGCGCGAAGTCATACAGCGGATCACCGGAGAGCGCATCACCCCAATCAACAAGCGCGGTCACGGCGCCACTACGGGGATCCACGAAGATTTCCCCGTCGCCCAAGTCGCCGTGCAACAGCCTGGGCCGCACGTTCTCTAACTGTGGCGCAAGGGACCGCAGCACGTCGTCTGCCATGTTTATAAAGTGCGTCGGTAGATGCCCCGCCTGGATGAGCGGCTGAGAGCACGAGAGCAACTCAGCATGAAGCCAACCCGACCACGAGGGGTACTGCCCACCTAAGCCGGGCGTGAGCGGTCCGTAGTTGCACATCGGTACGCCATGTAAGGATGCAAACGCGTGGCCGATGTCATCTAGTGTCCGTGCCCTTTGAACGTCCGCTTGGACGACCGATGCCCACGGTTGCCCGTCGGCGCGTCTCATCACGAACCAGTCCTGTCCGGGAAGCCGCTGATCCTGGCCCTCCGCCAGGATCGCGGGCACAGGAACGCCCGCACGTTCCGCGCACCGCGCGGCATACACATCCGCGCGGACGCTCTGCTCTCTCGATGCTTTGAGCACAACGCCGGTGGGAAAGAGTGATGTCTTGGCCTCTATGACAACTCTGTCGCCCCACGTCTGATGAACCCGACGCTCGTGGATGTCTCCACACCTATCGCTCAACACGTCGAGAGCCGCTTCCTGCCAACTCAACGCCTGTGGCAGCGCCATAAGTAAGCTCCCTCGCCTCCACACTAGCAACCTGGATTGTAAGAGCCGTTCGATCTGTTACAAAAAGCCGGTTTACGGTGTTACAGGTGGCCTAATGACCTGCTTTTTCAGTAGAAACACTTGCTCAGTAAAAGTGTTCTCACTACACAATCGCTGCGCGATTGCTGCTCGCCGAGCGGAGGGTTTGTGAACGTCAGCGAGCAGAACCCGGAGTGAGTTCGGGTTTGCTCCGCTCATCCCTATCGGCAGCGTACACGGTCGCCGGCAGCGGTCGCAAGCGGAGCGCGCGACCCTACTTGGATAAAGAAGGGACGCGCTCGCGATAGTCGTTGCCGACAGAACAGGCGGCGCACGCGCTGGCGTACGCGACGCCGACGGCTGCGTGGCCTAGCCACTCGTCGGCGGCTGCTCTGTCGGCAGCTGGTCCAAGTGCTCCAACACCTGTCTGATTTCGGTTAAGACGCGTCCGGCTGGCCAGCGCGCCATGGCGGCCACGGTATGCTCCTGACCGAGAACCCGCACGGCGTGGTAGCCCACGAAGTAGCCAGCCCGCGTTGGAATGTCCGTGGGCGATACATCCGTCCGATTGTAGAAATAGGTCTGGCGACCAGCCACATCAGTTCGGTCCAAGTCGTGCAGCACCTGCCGCCGCAGCATGTCCCATTGGCTCGTACACGCCTCAAGCCAGGCTGCACCAGCGGGACCCTGCTTGTTCAGGTACGCAAGGTCTGGCGCGCCGGACACGACGCGCGCGGAGGCGTACACGGCCAGACCTTCGGTGAACAGGCCCTCGCCAACCGTTCCGCCGTCCACCCAATCGGCGAGGGGTGTAGACGCGCATAAGTGGTGCAGCGTATGCGCGGTTTCGTGGGCGACGGTGATCTCCAGCCAACGCGGGTCCGTGACATGCTCGAGCGTCAGGAACGACGTCGGCCGGCCACGCAGAGATGTCGCCCATGCGTCGGACTGGAAAAGCCCGACCATGAGCACGGAGCGGATGTCGGCCTCCGGCGCCTCGAACAGGTGTGCGCAGCGCGGGACGACCCGCCCCATGCTCTCCTCCGCGCTGGCCAGCGCCACGCGCATCCTAGGGACCGCCTGGGGGAACCGATCAAGCGCCTGCTCCAGGCCCTCACGCCGGCCGAAGGTGCCGTAGTACACCTCGAAGATGTCGCGATGCCGATCTTCATACAAGCTGCGCCAGAGGTCTACCTGATCGGGGCGATTGCGCCCCTGCGCCCGCTCCCAAAAGGCGAAGAAGTCTGGGCAGATGTTCTCAATATGCACCACTCTGATCCTTTCCTCATCTCACAACCGCAACAACGTCCGGCGCCCGTGGTCGAATCCTCGCACTGGTAGGCTAGCAGTCTGTCGGAGAGAAGCACGTCGCTCTTGTTTTTCGCATTGTGAGCGGGCAATAGCGCGTCTGATGCCCGTTTGTCGGCTTCAAAATGGTCTCCAAGTGGGCTATCTCTCGGGAAAACATGTTCTCTCCGACAGACTGCTAGGAGAGCACTAAAAAGTCGGGGGGGGGGGTATCAGGAGGCGAACACAACACGGCGGGCGCCGATGCCCCCAGAGCACCTGACCACACTCTACCTCCGGTCACGGGTGCCCCGATACTCTACCCCCGACTTTTTAGTGCTCTCCAAAGGGCTCACCGTCGATTACAGGGCGGCTATTGCCTCCGCTAGTTCCTCGCGGCACACTAAGGCCGTGTACAACGATTCGCGCGAAAATGGGCCATATCGCGTAAACAGGTCAAGTAACTGTCGTTGGCCGCATTTCAGCTACGGACTCAGCAGGAAACTGCGCCGACAACTGCGCTTACTAGGCCAGTTCGCCTTGTGTGGGGCTGAGTTATCGGCTCAGTTAGCGGTACTATCCCTCCGAAAACTGGCCCGGTAAGACAACTGAGCCGGTAACAAGCCACATGGCCCATTTTCGCGCGAATCGTTGTATACGGCCACTAAGATGTTATTGATGATCGCGGCTCGTTTGTCGGCCGGCGACGGCTGACGGCCCGCCTCAAGCTCGAACAGGAAGCGCCCGAAGAGGATGCGCGCGGCCACCTTGACGAAGGTTGGATAGAAAGCGCGTTTGTCCTCGACCGAGAAGGGGGCGCTTGTGGCGTACGCGTGCAGATCGTCGCGGATGCGGCTGATGTCCGGGTACCCGTCGTTGGCGTAGACGTAATGCCAGTAGAACGACACGCACAGCGCATAGAGGGGCGATTCGCGATACGGCGTGAAGTCGATGAGGGCCACCACGTCCTCATCCGTGTAGAGGATGTTGCCCGGCCCGACATCACCATGGACCAGTTGGGTTGGACGCGCCGCGAGGAGCGTTCGTTGATCGGCCAGGAAGGTGAGGGCACGGTCAGCCGCGCGGGCGAACAGCGGGCTGACCTGGGCCGTCCCTAGCACTTGCGGCAGCTCGTGCAGGAGGTAATCGGGCGCATCGGCCCGCTGCCAGGGGGTATGCACCTCGGTCACGAACGATGGCACCGGAACGGCGCGCAGCGCGGTATGGTAGGCGACGAGATAGCGCATCAAGGCGGACGCCTGCGCCGCGGTCGGGCACCATGCCCACCGTCCGGGCAGGAACTCGAACACCGCTTGGCCAGTCGAGGCGGTGAGCCGGCCGGACATCGTGACGTGTAGCCGCGCCTGCCGCACCCCGTGCGCGTTGAGCTTCTCCTCCACCCGCTTGTATAAGGCGAGCGCGCGCTCGTCCCCACCGTCCTTGACCACGACAACGCCGCGTGATGTACGGAGGAGGATCGTAGCCGCGCTGCCTCCACTCAACGTGTCTTGTTCCAACGGGATGCCGAGATCGTATTCCCGCGCCACCTACACGAGCGTCGCATCCACCATCGCTTGCTACCCTTCAGATACGGGGTCTCGTCAGGTCCAGAGTCCCGTTCGATTGATTGTACCGCGCCTGGGGTCGCGATCACACCCTCACACCGTCGACGCGTCAGCCTACTCATCCCAGGTGTGCGTGCCGGTGGGAAAGTCCGCCGAGAGCTGGGGGCCGAAGACACAGAACTCGTTGCCACAAGGGTCCTGCATGATCCACCACTCCTCGCGCTGCTCCACACGCCACGCACCCAGCGCCTCCAGACGCCGCACTTCCGCCACGATGTCGTCGGTCTCGATGTCCAGATGCACCCGGCTCTTGGTCGTCTTCGGCTCGGGCACGCGCTGCACCACGATGTGCAGGTCGCCGATGTCGCCGAGGGTCGCGTAGGGTTCCTCGATCTTCGCGGCCGCCGGCGGCAGCCCGAGCGCGCCAGCCCAGAAGGCGAGCGCAGCATGCAGGTCTGTGCTGTCGATAACGATCTGGCTCAGCTTGCTCCGATGGGCCATGGGGTCCCTCCTTGTGGTGCCTTGACGCGTTCATCACGACGCCAAGGCGTCGCCGTTGCCGGCCGCACGCGTGGCTGGCTATTTTTGCCCAACGCACCGAAAAGGTAAAAGTTCGCATAGGGGACTCTGCTGACCCCCTCTTGTCCCCTGTGGCGAGTCCGGCGCCACGTCGGCGGGGGTGTGCGGGAAGTCTACTTTCTGCACACGGCCTCAACACCAGCGTTACGCTGGCCCTGCGTCCCCCTTTGACCGCGCCCATACCGTTGCCAGAATCAACGTGCGGTTACCCGGCACCCGCAGCGGCTTGTTGCACTGAGGATCTGCGGGATCAGGGGGACGATCCGCTCCGTGCAGGAACTTTGACCTTTTCGAGGGGTTGGGCACAAATAACCGTTCTGCTGCTGGATGTAGCACAAGTGGCGCAGCACCGTGGGGATGTCGCGGGGCCGGCGCGGCAGCACGGATGTAGCACAAGTGGCGCAGCACCGTGGGGATGTCGCGGGGCCGGCGCGGCAGCACGGCTTGGAGCAGCAGGCGCACCTGCGGCACGGTCAGGGCCGGGCTTTTTTTCCCCCAAGTGGAGCCGCGCCCGCACCAGGAAGTGATGGGCGAGGAACGAGAGCGTGATATGGTGGTGCCAGCCGACCCAGCCGCGCACCTCGTCGTGGTCCAGGCCGACCTCGCCCTTGGCCTCCATGAGGCCGGTTTCGACGGGCCAGCGCATGCCGCACAGCCACACCAGCGTCGCCAGCGGGGTGTCCGCCGACGCGTTGGAGAGGGAGGCTTTGATCGCTGGCGTGGCGTCCAGGCTGCGCCGCAGCACGACCCACACGTCCGGTCCCGGCTGCCCGTCGCGTGTGGCGCGCGCCCGCACGCGCGCGATGTCCGCCTCCAAGGGCCCCTTGGCTCCCTCTTTGATCAACGGGCGCGTCCAGGCTGCCGCCGGCAGCGCGGCGGCCAGCGCCCCGACCTCCACCACCGTGGGCCCCGCCCCGGCGGTAACGGCGTCCTCCCGTTCCCGCCACACACGCGTCGTGTGCGGGACCTCAGCCAGGTAGATCAGGTCGGCGGTGTCGAGTTGGTCCAGCAAGACCGTGTTCGCCCCGAACCCCTCGTCGCCGGTCACATAGCGGAAGGGCAAAACGGCGCGCGCCCGCAGCGTGGCGACGATCTCTCCGGCCAACTGCGGTTTGGTGCGGAAGGTCAGTTCCGGCGGCACCCCGCCGCGCGCCCGGCGCGCCGCATACGCCGGGGTGCACCACTTCTCCGGCAGATACAGGCGGCGGTCAACCAGCGTATAGCCGTGCCGGCTGGCGTAGCAGGCCACCACGCTGGCCTGGCAGTTGGCCACCTTGCCCCGCGCCCCGCACCACTGCCGCGCCACGCCGACCGACTCTGGCCCTTGCTGGGGGAAGGCGCAGCCGTCCACGATCAGCACGCCGGTCTCCGCGTCACCGAGCGTCGCCGTGACGATCTCCTGGTGACGGAGCAGCACCGCCTCGGCGTCCCAGGTACTCTGGCTAATGAACTGCTGCACCGCCTGCACGTCCCCATCGGGCAGCGCCAGCGCCAGCGGCTCGCTCGTTTTGCGCTCCAGATCGAGCAATTGACCCTGCAGGTAGTGCCACGCCCCACGACGCTGCTCCGCACGCGCGAAGAGCGGCGCGAACAGGGCGTGATAGGCGGCGAGTTCGGCGGCCAACGCCGCCACATCGCGTGGGACCAGGTTGATCTCCGGCGGCCGCCCCGAAGGCGGCGGGACCAGTTGCATGGGCGTCGCGGTCGTGATCGTGTCCATCTCTATCTCCTCCCGCCAGGAGCTACAGCAGGATCGCGGCCACCTAACGTTGTAGTACTAGAGCCACCGGAGTTCGACGACGCGCTCGACGACGACAAGCCGGACAGCTCTGAGGGTGACGCGTCCGGACGCGCACCCGCTGGCGGCCAAGGCGACGACGAGGCGACGGCGGGCGAGAGCGCCGGCGTGACGGAGGACCCCGACGCGGAGACGGCCGATGCCCTGTTCGCGGTCGCCGTGCCGGATCGCTAGCCACAGGCGCTCAGGGCCGCTACACGGCCGTTTAAGGGGCGTAGAGTCGGAGGGTCCTCAACTCTACGCCCCTTCCCTATGCCTCTCTTGTGGCGTCCCAGCGCCCTTTATCAAGGGGCGGGTCATCGCGTGAATTGAGCACAGTAGGGGTAGAAAGAGCGAAGCTGTCACCAGGGGCAAAGTAGCTTGACAGCAACGGACTCAAGTGCGGTTCCGTTGGAAGATATGGATGTCGTAGGGCATGCCGAGTATGATGGTATCGCCGTCTTGCGAGAAGGTGGCATAGCGCCAATCCCCCGAGAGGTCCTCGAACGGGTAGGCGAGGATCGTGTCGTTGTCCCCATCCTGAACATGCAGCATGTCCTCCATTGGCGTGAGGAGCAACGTTTCACCTCGATCGTTCCGCATAAGCGGCGCTCCTCCGCATTCACCCAGGATGGGGAACCGTTTGCCGCCATACGACAACACCTGCTGGGTCTGGTCATAGAGGTTCCCACCTTCGGGGTACGCTCCGTCATGGCGCACGATCCGGGGAGCACGCAGGTCGAGGATATGGATGCCTTCGTATGAGATGATTGCAATCTGGCCCTCGACCGGCACCGAGAACCCCACCATGCGCTCGAAGATGTAGAGGCCGCGTAGATCGACTTCGTGCCACACGGAAGTTGTCCTTCCTTCCCTGCGAGTGTGTTGTCTGTCAGCTATGGGACGTGCTCGGCTCCGGCGTCTGGCAACCCCGGCATGTCGTTGCCCCATAGTAAACCTTGCCGAAGACCGACGGCGATCACCGCGACCGTGCGCACGAACGAGAGGCTGAGAGCGTCCCATGCGCTGTCGGATCGGGCCATTGACGCATGCTGCTCCTGGAACTGGCGCCATTGCTCGTCGGTCGCCGCAAGCGTTGCTTCGTAGCGGGGCAGTGGCAGCGCATCGAGCCGCGCGAGCAATTGTTGGGTCTCGTCGGGGTTAAGCCAGCCGTGCATCCCGTCTCCGTTGGAAAAGAGGTAACCCACGACAAAGCCCCTCCGGCCGAGTTTCTCGAGGAGATCGTGGACCACATCATGATCGTCGACGCCGAGCGAGGCTAGGAGCGTGCGATAGTCGAAGGCGGTGTGGCTCCGCCCGACGAACTGGTTCCCGCCGAGGCAGCGTGCCGCGACGGCGTCGGCGAGAGCTTCGTTGAACTCTTCCACTATGTAGGAGCCAGCCTCTCGTGTCTGGATATGGAAGGCGCAGATGCGCCGCATCGGGCACTCAGCGGAATGGCAGGCGCGAAGGTCCCATTCGTTTCGACGGACATGCCGTGGCGCGTGATAGCGCTCGGGCTGACTGTCCCGCAAGCCCAGGTCGGGATCAAGGTATGTGCAATAGCGGTCGAGATCGAGGCCCGATCGCGCCGTCAACGCCGCGATCATCTCGTCGGCGTTGCTCTCAAGCCCGTAGCCCGCGGCCATCGCGCGCGCCGCCTCCACCCACCACGGCGCCATCTCGCCCGTGAGGAGCAGGTGTTTGGCTGCCGGCACGATCTCCACCCTGTAACGTTCATAGTCGAAGACATACACGTCGGCGTTCGATCCCACCGCCTCTCCCTCCTTCATGGGCGTCCTATGCCCTCTCGCTATTAAATGGGGAAGCGTCCGATGACGTGGTCGTACTCCTGTTGCGCTTCCCCGATGGCCAGGCGCGAATAGATCTCGAGCGACTGCCGGCTCACATGGCCCGAGTAGGGCTGGATCAGGGCGTCGTCGATGCCCTGCTTCTTGAGCCAGGTCAGCAGGAAGTGCCGGAGTTGGTGCGGCGACAGGTTGCGTTCCCGGCCAGCCGCCTCGGCGTAGCGCTCCAGCATGCGCCGGACCCCGCGATCGCTGTACCGCTTCTTCCACGACGACTCGAACAGATGCGCGGCCCCCTTCTCGCGCATCCGGGCCATGTGCATGCCCAACGTCTCCTTGAAACTAGCCGGGAAGGGGACCACGCGATCCTTGCCGCCTTTGCCTTGGACGACCGTGATCTGGCAGCGGTCGAGGTCGACAGCGCCAAGCCGGATGTTGACCAACTCGCTCACGCGGACGCCGGTGTAGAGCAGCGTCTTGATCAGCACCATGTCGCCGAAATTGCGCGCCTGCCACACGACCTGGTAGTAGCGCCGGATCTCGTCCTCGCTCGGCACATGCGGCAGCCGCTTGGGCGCACGCGGGATTTCGATCTCCAACTCCGCGCGCAGATGCCGGAAGACCTGCTTCAGGTAGTCGTAGTCCGACCGCTCGCCGCGTAGGTGGCGGGCCAACTCGCGCGCCTTCTGTTTCGGCGGGGTTCGTGTCTCGCGCGTGTCGCTCATCCCGCGGCCTCCTCGTCGGGCTGGAGGAGGGACAGGCGCGCGGCCATGTCGAGGCGGAACGTCCCGTACGGGTTGACGTGGTTGTAGATGAGCGGGGTCAGCGCCCGTAGGTCCTCGGGTGTCATGCGGTCGAGCCAGCCGTTCTCGATCAGGACGTGCTGGAACATGCGCGTGTTGATGTAGACAAGCGCAATCTGCAATAGATGCATCGATAGAGCGGAAACCTCCTGCTCGTCGAGGCGATTGCTCGCCAATTCGCCGCCGCGGCCGTAGAAGATGAAACCGTTGGCGCTGTTCCAGTTCTCGACCACCTCCAGCCCCTCATGCACCTCCCGCCGCACGGCCTCGCTGCCCAGGTAGGAGCAGAGGAAGATGGTCTTGACGGCTTTCCCGAGCTCGGCCAGCGCGGCGTAGGTGGGGTGCTGCACGCCGGTGCGGGCGAAGCGGCGCAGGATCGATTCAGTCTCGGCCGTGCCCAAGCGCAGCGCCGTGGCGTACTTGATCATCTGGTCGTATTGCTGGCGGATCAGGTCCCAGTCGATCGCCCGCGTCAGCACTGGCGCCAGGCGCGGATACTGCTCGGCCATCCCCGTGGCCGGCAGGTAGAGCTTCTGCGCGTGGATGACCCGCAGGCGCGGCATCAACTGGAAGCCCAGGAGGTGGCTGAAGGCGAACCCGATCTCCGACTGACCGTGCGAGTCCACGAAGTTCTTCTCCACGGTCATGTCGGTGCAATGGCGCAGCACGCCCTCGATCATCGAGGCCACCTCAGACGAAGAGCACGTCTTGAGCTGGGAGTAGATGCAGGCACTGTTCTTCTCGACATGCCAGTAGATCATCACCCCGCGCCCGTGCAGCCGCGCGTGGTACTCCGTCATCAGGTTCTGGTCCCACGCCCCAAACTTCTTGGAGTCCGAGGCGCACGCCGTGGTACCCTCGCCCCAGATCGAGGCCAGACGGATGCGGAAGATGGCGTTGACGACGTGAGTAATAGCCTCACGCAGATGCTCCTTGTTCACAAAGCGTCGGCGTACGTAGATCAGGTCGTGGTACCGCTCGGCGTGCTCGCCGGCGGCGATGCGCTTGAGCCCCGTATTAGTGCCCAGGCCGTACAGGCATAGCAGTAGACGGCGCTGCAACGTGTCTGCGTCCAGCGTCTCGCGCGCGGCCGCGCTGCGGAACGCGTCGGTGAAGCCGATCTGCAGATCGGCCTCCTTGAGAAAGTCGAGCAGGTTGGTCATCGGCCACACGCGCGCCACCTCGGCCTTCAGGCGCGCCAGGTTCTGCGGCTCCGGCAGGGGATCAAGCGGCGAAACGGCGATCCAGCCGCCCTTCTTGGGCAGGATGCGCACCCCCTTGTTCGTCGGCAGCCCCGCGTGCAAGGCGTCCAGGCCCGTTTGCATCGCCTGTTGCAAGCCGGTGATGAAGGCCTCGGCGTCGCGTGGCTGCCGCAGCGTCTCGTAGTACGCGTCCCGCCCCTGCTCGAAGTCGGCGGGCAAATCCTCCTCCGGGTTCCGGAAACGGCCGGCGCCGTCGGTCCAGATCTCGCGACACCGTAACCCCTCGCGCAACGCCTGGAGCGCGTAGATCTCGTAGGTGATCCGGTTGACACGCGGGTGGTCATCCTTGTCCCGCTCGACGACGAGGTCCTGCAGCCCGCGCGGCACCACGCCCTCGATCGGCACGTCCTCCCCCGACGCGTAGTGGTGGACCCCGCTCTCGGCATAGTCCTTGAGCAGACGCAACGCGCGGATGACGGGGCGATGCACGTCGTTGTTGGAGTGGAACGTCAGCACCGCCAACAGCACGGGGACCATACGCCGATAGTGACCACCGTAGCTGCGGCGCATCACCGTGTGGACCTGGGCCTTGTAGGCCCGCTTCGTGGCCTTGTACTCGCGCACCAGGGCGCGCAGCGTCTGCTCGTCGGCCACGGGATAGACGACATCGCGCACCAGCTCATCAGGGTGGTCCAGCGAGGCCTCGGCGACGCGGTAGAGCAGGCCCGTCTTGCCGGTGACGCGCTTGAAGTCGTCGAGCAGGATCTTGTCGACGCGCTGCTCGGCGGTGACGCCGATCTTGTGCACGAGGCCGATGAGCAGGTCGACGAGGCCGTCGGTGATCTCACGGCCGCGCAACAGGCAGAAGGCCACGACCAGGGTGGCGCGCACGGGCGGGGCGTGGCGGCGCACCTCGCGGATGGGCTCGCTGGCGACGCGATCGCGGTAGCGCCGCAGCAACGCCGGCGAGACGCCGGCGAAGAGGTCCGGCGGCAAGACGACCTGACGCAGGCGCTGCAGCTTGGCGATCTCGCGCAACATGCTATCCAGGCTGATGCGGCCCGGGTCGGCCTTGAGATCCAAGAACGTCACCTGCGCGGACGCGCGGTGCTCCTCGCCGCTGTTGGCGGCGGAATCGGGGTCGTCGTCGCCGGCGAGGAGGGCGTCGATCGCGTCGAGTGTCGCCGGCGACAGGCGCGCGAGCACATCGGCGCAGAGCTGATCCTCGTAGGTGTGGATCGCCGAGCGGACGATACGCTCCACGCGATCGGGCGTGGGCGGCTCGATCGTGAGGGCGCGCAAGCGGGCGTACGCAGCGGCCGTGACGGCCTCGACCTGCTGGTCGCCGGCGACGACGTGGTCGCGCAGCCAGGCGGCGAGCGCATGGCCGTCCTCGACGGTGGCCTCGCGGAACCCGAGGGCCTCGCGGATCTGCGCGCGATGGTACTTGATCGAGCGGCCGGACCAGTCATACTGGAGGTAGTCCTCGTAGGGGACGCCGACCTGCGCGGCGAGGTGCGCGACGACGGGGCGGGGGACCTCGTGGCGGTGCTGCGGGAAGCGGCCGTCGTGTTGGAAGTAGAGGAGCAAGACGGCGAAGCCCAAGCGCGTGGCGCCCGCCTTGTTGGTCAAGAGGGCGTGGTCGGCGGGGAGCAGCGTCCACTGCTCGATCAACTCGTCGGGCTCCCAGTGTCGCTTCATATGCTTCTCCTACATGACGGTACACGAGGCAGACGCCGAAGTGCCTGGTTCTGGCGGTGTCGGCACTCTTAGCTTAGGAGGGAGTATATGCGAGGTGACATCCACGCGCAATTAGGATATGCACAGCGACAGATATGGTGGCCTTGTGGGCAGAGTGCCACGCCCAGAGCGATAGTCGGCACTCTGTTTGTGTGTCGTCGGCAACGGCCGTAACGACGTGACCAATAACGACGTACCGATTCACGAGTTGGTTGCACGTCTGAGCGACGACAACATGGAAATGCAAACCCAAGCGCGTACGATTTTGTATCAACGAGAGGGCGAACTGACTCTACTGGTGTTGCTCGCGATGCTAGAACAACGGCACCAGCCGACGCGCATGTATGCTCTCCATCGCTTTGGCGCTCTCGGCGACTCCGTGTCCTTTGACGCGCTGCTGGCGGCTTTGCATGATCCCGCTGATCAGATCCGGGAGACAGTGGCCGGCGCGTTAGGGCTCCGGCAGGATCGACGTGCAGTGGAGCCACTGCTTGCGGTCCTTGCAGCGGATCATGCAGCGCTCGTGCGGCAGAGTGCGGTCGACGCGCTGGCTAGGCTAGGGGATGATCGCGCCCTCCCATGCCTCGTCGCCGCGCTGAATGACGACGACATCCGGGTGCAAGTGCGCGCCTCATGGGCGGTCGCAGCCTATGGTTCCGCTGCCGTGCAAGCGGTCATCGCTATCCTACAAGACCATACCGCGGCTGGCCGTCGTTGGGCAGCGGTCGCGCTGGGTCGGCTCACGGACGCACGTGCCATGGGCCCCTTGCTTGCCGCGCTCCATGATCCCGACGTAGGAGTCCGGGCCAGCGCCGCACAGGCGCTGCATCCGTTTGCCGTACCGGACGTAGAGGATGCGTTGATCGCGGCGCTGCACGATCCGGACGGGCATGTCCGATGGGCTGCCGCCGGGTCACTAGCGCATGTGGGCACATCGACGGCCGTCGAACCGCTCATCCACTGCCTTGATGATCCCTGGCGCGACGTGTGGGGAGCGGCCGCGACGGCGCTTGGGACGATTGGCGATACACGCGCCGTCGACCCACTCATCGCACGAATGGCACAGCGAGACGACGCGTGGTTCCCTACCTTCTCCGATGTGGCGGTGATCGAGGCGCTCGGCCAATTGAGGGACCCACACGCGCTTCCGGTGTTGGTGGACCTGCAACAAAGCGACATGGAGCAGGTTGAGACGGATGAGGAACCGCTACGATTGGCCGATGTCGCCGCCAAGGCCATTGACGACATCAATGAGACTCATCCATCCTCCGTATAGCAAGATTGAGCCCCTTGTTATCAAGCTACTTTGCCCCTGGTGACAGCTTCGCTCTTTCTACCCCCAGTAAAAGTGTTTGTCCGGTTTGGCGTGTCGCTGCGTTGTAACAAATGTCATCGCGATGAGAAACGACACCCTATTCAGGATGAGGACCAATGACGACACCACACGGAGAGACGAGCCTGTGCGTCGCATCGCGGTGAGCGTGAACGAGAGCGATCACGACGCCGTGAACGACGACGCCGCGCTCGTCCATGCCGCGCAGCTCCACCCGGCGGCATTCGGCCCGCTCTATGACCGCTACGTGGATCGTATATATGCGTACCTGTGGGCGCGCACATCCGGCGCTGAGGACGCCGCCGACCTGACTCAGCAGGTCTTCCTGCAAGCGTTGCACGCGCTGCCTCGCTATCGCGACGGAGGAACGCCGTTCGCCGCCTGGCTCTTCCGCATCGCGCGCAACGCGGCGACCGATTGGCGCCGGCGGCAGCGCGCCACCGTGGCCTGGGACCTCGTGCCCGCTGCCTTGCATCCACAAGCGTCCGATGAGGTGGAAGCGCGCGTCGTGCGGCAGGAAGAACTTATCCGCCTGCGCGCGCTCCTCGCCGCCCTCGACGCGGAGACGCGCGAGGCTCTCATCCTCCGCTTCACGGCCGGGCTCACCCTGGCCGATGTCGGGGCTGTCATTGGCAAGAGCGAAGAGGCCACCCGGAAGATGATCGCGCGTGCCCTACACACACTCAAGGAGCAGTACCATGACGACACCCCCTAACGACTACGCCGATCTGCTGCACGGGCAGGACGATCCCGCGCTGGCGCGTCTCGTCGCCGACATCGACCAGGCACTCCGCGCGCCCGCGCCGCCGCCCGCGCTACGGTTCGCCCTTCAGCGGGAGTTACACCAGCGAACCGCCGTGGCGCCGCACCCACGTCGCCCGAGGACGGGACGCTTGTCCTGGCGACCAACGCGCCGCTGGGCGGCATCTCTCGGTGCGGCGTTGGTCCTCGCCGTGAGCGGCGTGAGCGGCTACCTCCGCCTGGCGCCACCAACGCCCGTTTCCGCCGCGCAACTGGTCCTACGTCACGCGGCGGCGGCGTTCCGGGCCATCCCGCCCGATCAGGCGAGTCACGCGATCTATACGATGACGCCGGCGCCGCCCTCGACGGGTGTCTATCTTTTTGGGGTGACGGCCCCGATGGGCACGCTCGACACCTGGATTCAATTGGACGCGAGCGGCGCGGTCGCGCAACAGGCCACAACAGTCTATAGTGGCACGGCGACCACGGCAACCATGGTGAACCGTATCGTGCAAACAGGTCAGACGGCCATGATCTATGACGCGCGGGCGGGGACGGTGATGACGACGACGGTCCCCACGGACGATCTCTCGTCCTACCATCTGTTCAATGCGGCCGGTCTCTATCGTTTCGTGCAGGCCGCGGCTCAGGACAGTGCTCAACACGCGCGACTCCTGCCGCAGCAGACCCTCGACGGCCATCGCGTCGATGTGGTGGAGATAGACCAATCCCTAGCCCAACTCGTCGGTGTTCCCCCGACTCAGGAGGAAACGCTTTACATCGACGCCCGCACGTATGTGCTGCGCCAGCTCGATGTCGCGACGGCTACGGCCGCACATGTCACCCTCGAAGCATTCACGCTCCACCTCCTGCAATCCGACATGGCGCCTATAGCATCACTCCCGGTCCGGACATTCGCGCTGGATGCACCGGCGACGGCGCGCGCGGTACCAGGAGCCCAGACGCAATCCGTGAGCGCAGCCCAAGCGGTCGCCCAAGCATCCGTCGCGTCCGATACACCGGTCTTGCTTCTCTCCGGCAATCCTGGCGGCCTGGGGCTCCGGCTCCAAGGGATACAAAAGGACACGCTGATGGGGACGCCAGGCTTCATCTACCAGTATGAGACGGCAGGGCCGCGGCCGAAAAGGCTTGTCGTGAGCACCATATATATGTCGGTCCAGCCCTCACGGGCCTGGACCTCAACCTCGCGCCCTCTGACCCTAACCATTTTGGGGCAGACGGTCCAGGCGGAATACGACGACCAGGCGCTGACCGAGTCCCTGCCCCACCGTTGGTTGACCTATCCGCAGGGGATGACGCGCGTGGCAATCGACGGCTTTGGCCTGAGTAAACAAGAGTTCTTCGCCGCTGTGCACGCGCTGGTAGACGGTCGGACGCATCCAGACGTGATCGCGCAGTTACAGCAGGAAATCGGCGCTACACGAGCGAGCCAGTAAGTAGATTACCTGTCCGCGTGGCGTCACCACCAGACGCCATCGCATGTTCGTGGTGGTAGGACGAGAAACGGGCCTGGGTCGGTACCGGGAGCCTTTGGCTGATGGGCTGTCGGCACCGCGATCTCCCGGCCCGTTTCTCGGCTTCTGTGCTGCCAGACATATCTTAGCTGCGGCTGTGCTCGTCACGCCCGCCGTGCCCCCGCCCCCTGCTCGGCACCCGGTCGTCCTCCTGCCCCTGGCTGTGGCCCTCGGCACCGGCGGCACGTCCAGGCGCGGCGCGCAAGGCGTCGTTCCAGTCCTTCGCCCCGGCCGGGGGCCGCTCGCGCTCAATGGCTTCGGCCCGCGGGTACGCCTCCTTGACCTGCGCCCACAGCTTGGTGCCGCCGGCGTCGTTATCGAAGCCACAGTGGACCAGCGCGCCCCCGGCCAACCCCTCCTCGATCTGCCGCCTGGGCAGTTCGCCGTGGCCGTCGTTCGACACACCTCCAACTCTTATCCGTGACGCAGTTCATCGATAACGCGACGGACCGCGGCGACGACGACCGCGGGTTCATCCGTCTGGATGAAATGCCCACTCTGCGCTGCCGTCACCTGTGTACTGTGCGAGGAGAGGCGTGTCAATTCCTGTTGAAGTTCCCGATTAACGCGCGCCATGTGCGCGTTGAGCGATGCGGGCCAGTCGGACGACGGTTCGCCCTCGCGGCCCGGCGTGACAACGACGAGTGGCCGATCGCCAAGCGTGGTCGCCTCGCGCAGTTGCGCCCGGCTCGCCGGCAGGTCGAGACCCTCGGGCAAGGCATGGGCGGGGTCGTTCCACGGGCGCCGCACTCGCATCAAGCTAAGAAATGAGCAGGGACGCTCTTTTGGCATCATAAGGGTGTAGAAGACCTTAGGAGCAAAGGAGCGTCCCTATGACCACGGTAGCAGAGTTGACCTACGCGCTGCAGGAGGTATTCACGACGACAGCGGATGCGCTCGCGCGACGGACGGGCTTTGTCCAGCGGGCCTCCAAGCTGACCGGCGCCGCCTTTGTCCAAGCGCTGGTGTTTGGGTGGCTGGCCAA
>JAABUO010002193.1_pt1 | contig 24151 bp, 8 predicted proteins | sample 5559291 | NCBI WGS metagenome assembly JAABUO01 (sample SAMN10711878, study PRJNA513372) | rock metagenome | isolation source: Antarctica rocks | place: Antarctica: Victoria Land, Finger Mt sud
ACATCGACAGTTTGTAAAGAGTAGCAGGAAGAAATTTTAACGCTTTATGCGATTAATATCTTAAATATTCGTTAAATCTCATGTCTCAAATTTTCGTCGCATTAAGCTAAAACATATTCATAAATACGTTAACATTCATAAATACGTTAATATTTATAACATTCATTAAAGCGTTAACATTTTTAAAATGTTTATAAGCGTAGTATTTACTTTTATTTATTAATTTAATAAACTCGAGTTTAATACTTGTAGCATTAATAATCGTAATGTTAAATATTATCATTAAAGCACGCAATTTACTTTTATTTCTGCATGTTCTTTTTTCGTTAAATTCATTAAATAAAATCTTATTGTTAATAACATGATTATCATTTATCGCGAACATAGCTTTAAAATTACGTAAATTAATTAAGATGCTCATTACACTTTCTTCTCTCTGAGAATTAATGTCATTACACGCGTCTTCGTGATTCTTCTTAACATTATTACTTCTTTCTTCTTATACACTCGCGTTACTTTCGACATTATGTTTACTTATATTAATATATACGACATTAATGCTTTCGCATTTTCATATAAAATATGCGTTATGTTTAATTAATGCGCTCGCATTATTATTAATACTATGTTTTTTCATATTAACATATTTAGCATGAGCGCTTTTGTAACATGAAGTAACATATGCGCTGTAATTAATTAATGCGCTCGCATTATTATTAGTACTATGTTTTCTCATGCAAGCATATACGACATTAGCGCTTTCGCAGTATGAAGTAAAATATGCGCTGTGTTTAAAACATTTAATTATTATAATTACTGTGCTTAAGTTTTATTATTTTATAATTTCTTTCTTTTCGCGAGTTACGTTTATAATGCTTTTCTTTTTCATTCTGCGTACGAAGCTTTTAAATTTCGTCTCATCGCTTAAAATCTTATTCATCTTATTTACTTTATATTATAAACGTTCATCTTTCTTCATGTTTAATTTATCTTATAAGTCATTAAACTTTTATTCTTACTTAATCTTAATTATTATTAACTCGTTATCTTTTTATCGCGTTAGTACAAGCTTATCTTCGTCGCTTCGTAATATGATACGTAATTAATCTTTAATTTATAATATTAAATAAAATTCTTAACTAAAAGTTTATTTCTTCATTACTAACTCGAGCGTTATTAATTAACGATTCGCTCTTTATATATAATTTAATTAATCTTTTTTATATAGCGTTAATAATAAAAGATTTAATTACGAGTTATAATATTTACAGCTTTATTTAATAACATTACGTTTAAGACGAGCGAGAATAATTTTAAAAATTAAGATATAAAAATGCTTTTTAAGTACGAGAATGTTTTCTTATAACTTGCGTTTAAATTAAGTTACATGTCATTTTTTAACTCGTATATATTAAATATAATTTAAGTATTAATAATCTTTTCGATATTATTATTATTAATCTGTTACTTAATACGATATAGTAAAATTTTTAATAATACTTATTTACGATCGCGAGCTTGTTAATTTTATATCGCGTTAACGCGCATTTATGTTATTACGTGTTATAAATTTTAGCTTCGCTTTAATCACTTTAGTTACTAATATATGTAAATGTTTACTTATTTTTTACGTTTAATTTCTTAAACTTGTTTAATCTTTATTTTTTTAATTTAAATTCTCGTATATAATAAGCGATTATTGTTACGACGATAAGAACAACGTTAATAGAAAGCGAATTAAAGAATATCTTCGTGTATTCTTAATATATTATTTCATCTTTAACTTTATAATAAAACTTCTGAGTCAGTACGTTCGTTATAATTCTCGCGCAGAATCTGTTTCGAAAAGTCTTTTCATGTTAATTAATGTTATAATATTCGATTAATACATATTTAATTACACGCAAAGTCGTTATTATTTAACAAACTTGAAATTAACTTCTTTCGCATTTTTCTTATAAGTTACTTTTATTAATCGTATTCGCTTTCGATTATAATTCGTACTTAACTTAATACATTAAATCGTTACGTTTAAAAGATATTATACATTTATTTATTATAAGTTTTATTTATAACGAAAGATCTGAGCGTATTATCTTTTAAGCCTCTGTCTTTATTAAAATATTCTTTACTTTAAAACGTTTATAATTTAACTTCTTATTTAAACGATTTACGATCTTCTTTCACGTCTTTTTCATTTTCTTACTAAGTTATTCTTTTTTAACGTTTAATTATAAACTACTATTGTTATTAAAATAATCATTTAATATTTACGTAAATAAATAACGAGTACAAATCTTAATAATTAACTCATGATTAACGATAAATTAACATTTAATTTAACGTAACGTCTTGTCTCATAAATATAATGTTATTAATTTTTAGTTCGCTTTTTTAACATTATTAACATTAAAAGTAATTTTAATATATTTGTTATTAATAAATTATAAAGAATTAAACTATTTAATGTTATATACATTAAGTTTTTAAAATGTCGTAATAACTTCGAGAAGATATTTTTACTAAATGCTTTAACAGTGTTCGATTCTTTTTATTTTTAAATTAATCATTTATTCTTTTAAATCTTTAAGCGAGTTCTTACTTCGAGAGTAACATGTTTATTTTTGTTAAAAACTCTTCTTATAAAATCGCTGTCGCTTAAGTTTATTACGATCTCGTCGTTATCGTAAGTCTTTATATATTTAATTACGCTACGCTTTAACGATAATAATATCTTAAAGTTACTTATATAACGACGTCTTTTTTATAATGTTACTTAATATTTTAATAAATTTATTATTATTAAAATTAACGTATTTTCATGTTATATTTAAGATAAGAATCGTTTAATATAACTCGATAATGTATAATCGTTAAGAAAATCTATGTAATAAACGATTAAAAAGAAGAATAAAAAAGAATGTTAGGTTGCGAATGATTTTTTCTCAGATAAAAAAAAGATTTACTATATCTTAAGCATTAAGAATGATTCTTTAACATTAATAAAATTTTATTAAACTTATGTTAAGATTATACGAATTATAAGTTTTATTATTAAGTTTTAAAATATCTTAATTATAACATAATCTCGTTATGTTATCTTATACTGAGAATCTTAAGCGTGAACATGTTCTTTACGAGCATTTTATATAATTTCTTTAATAATCAGTTACTTAAATCGAGTATTATAAGAAGTTTAAAACATATAATTATTATTTACAGCAGACTAAATTGTAAAAAGAAAGCGAAAAACTCTTTCGCATGCATTTCTTTCAGTGCTATTTTTCATTTGCGCTCGTTATTAATATATATTCTCGCGAATTTAACTTAATCGTATATTATTATATTTATAATACAATCGTAATTCAGCTCGTTTTTAATTAACTTTATAAATTTATCGTATTTCATGTCATTAATGCGAATTAAATTTTTATTACTTTACGTTTAAGAAGATTTTATAATTCATAACATGTATTACGATTAAGATCGCGACTAATTTATATTATAATACTTTTAATCGATTTAACTAATATTAATTAAGATTTCTTACGATCTCGTTCGTCGCAAACGATATAATTTAAGATATATATATGTCTTTTTAGTTAAGACGATGATAAAGAATTATATTTAAGATTATTTCGTCGTATCTTTTTAACACTGAGTCGTCTTTTTATATTATAATTTAATCGCTTTATCACGAACATTAATATAAAATTTCTTTTTAATCTTACGACATCGTTAAATACAATATAAAACTCATAATATACGATTTCGAATATTAATCTGAAAGTCTCTTTCGACTTGTTTATATTTAGCTTTCGTTTTATAAGTTTAAGAAGTCTTATTTAATTTCGTATTCGCGCCTTTAATTGTGTATATTTAAACTCGTTAATGTTAAGTTCTTCTTTTACTTTATTTACTAATCATTTATAATATATATATTCTTTGCATAACATTTTTAATAATGCATTCATTATATTAAATAGAAAACTTAATATTTATTAAATCTTTTCGTCTAAATGATTAACGACTACGCTTATTATAAAAAAACATTAGCGTTAACGATTTATAACTTCAGAATTTAATTAATGTTATACTCGTTACATTTTATTCATGTAATAACTAACGTTAACTTTCAGTAATTTACTTATTACTTAAGCTCTTAATCAGGCTTATAAAATATATATTAATTATTTAAAGTTTATCATTAAGTCGTTTACATTTCTTTATAATATAATCGCTCGCGATTATTAAGTTCATTTAATTTTTTAGATTAATTTATTAATACGATTAACTTTAACTGACTAACTTTATAATGTTAAATTTATAGCTAATAATACTTTTACGACGAGTAAAGCTTTATTTATTACGTATATTTTATACGAACATAGCTTTTATGAGATTAACTTTAACTTTAATTCTTATTAGTTCGTAGCTAAGACTTCTGTTCGTTAAAAGAAATTTAATTAAATAAAGTTAAGAGATAATTATATTTCTTAATTAATTAATCGTGTAACATCGTTAACTTTAATGATTTTATATATGCTTTAAGATATAAACGTAATATATATACATTGTTTAATTTTCGTTTACGATAAGATTAAATTAATTTTAAATATTTTTAGCTTTCGCGTTTAAAGTAGTATTTTGCTGTTCTTGTTTCTTTATATAAGAAATTCTTTTCGTAAATCGAGTTGTATGAATCTTAATCACTGAAGTTATTAATGTAAAAGAACTTGTTTTTGTTTAACTCGCTACGATTATCGTTTACTGATATAATATGCATACTTTTCAGAATTATATGCGAATAAAAAAATCGACTAGCTTCGAGCGAACGAGAATTTTTAACGTTATCTTTAAACTAGTGCTTTATCTTAATCATTTTATGTACAGCATGTTAAGTTTTCTCATTACGAAATTTAAGTAATTTAACGAAAACGTTATTATGTCGTAGCTTATTATTCTTATTATCTCATCGTAATGAATTTATAATAAAAAGAATAAGTCGTAACTAATTAAACAGTTAATCATTTAGCAGAGTTAATGCTTTAATCTTTTCTTTTAATCTTTTCTAAATTATGACATAATTACGTCTTTAAACTTTCTTCTTTTTCTGCTAGTTTAATAAGTAATATACTTTATCGTTAATCAGATTCTTTAAGTCATTAACGTCTTTTTTATCTCGTTTTCAGCATTAAAGTAACTCATGAACGCTTACGTAGTATAATTTAACTCAGATTAAGTCTTTTTTCTTTTAATTTAACTCTCTGTTTAATACGACTTTTTCATTAATTATGTTATAATACTCGCGCACGAAGACTATTAACGCGTTAAGAAGCTTCTTTATGTTCAGAATTTTAACTAAGATCGATGCGTGACATTATAACTTTAAATTAAGTTTTATCTCTTGTATTTAATTTCATTATTCGCGAATAAGTGCGTTTTAAATTTTACGAAGACTAAAGACTCGACTAAATCGTATTATTATAACAGTTAATGTATACTTATTAATCTTACTCTGTCTTGTACTTTTATAAAGAAGAACATCTTTTATCGTAAAAAGATTTAAATGTCAAGTATTATAATATAATAACTGCGTTTAAAACGTGTCTCGTTTATTAATGCGATCGAACATCAACAAATCTTCGAGTGCTAATTAGTTAATCACTTACGACTAATCATTACTTTAGCACCGTTGGCACCGTTAGCAGATGATTAAATGAAAGGTTCATTTAATCATTACTAAATTACGCTATTTATCTTAAGTTATTGTCTGTTCATTATAATTTACTCTAATAGCTCTGAATTTAAATCATTTATTAAATCATTTATTAAATTACCTTTTAAATCATTTATTAAATCATTTTTTAAATCACCTATTAAACCATCTTATAAAACATTTATTAAATCACCTCATAAATCATTTATTAAACTACCTTTCAAACCATCTTTTAAACCACCTACACGCGTCAAAGTCAGCTTTTACTAACAATACACATACTGCAGAATCAGGTTTCATTAAACCATTTATTAAAACACCTACCAAACCACCTTTTAAATCATTTATTAAACTACCTTTCAAACCACCTTTCAAACCACCTACACGCGTCAAAGCCAGCTTTTACTAACAATACACATACTGCAGAATCAGGTTCCATCAAACCACCTATCAAACCACCTCACAAACCACCTTTCAAACCACCTACCAAACCACCTATCAAACCACCTCACAAACCACCTTTCAAACCACCTACCAAACGCCCTACCAAACGCCCTACCAAACGCCCTACCAAACGCCCTACCAAACGCCCTACCAAACGCCCTACCAAACATCCTCCATGGCTCCCTCCATGGCTCCCTCCATGACTCCCTCCATGCCTCCCTCCATGCCTCCCTCCATGCCTCCCTCCATAGCTCCCTCCATGCCTCACTCCATAGCTCCCTCCATAGCTCCCTTCATAGCTCCCTACCAAACATTTTACATAGTCAATAATTCGTTTAAATAAATGATTAAATAGCTAGTTAAATAATTAATTCATTAATTCATTTAATGATTAATTTAATGTTAAAAAAAGATAGAATATTACGCATTAAACGGAACATTTACTGTCGAGTATGTCATTTTAATAATTCGTGCCATTTTAATAATTCGTGTCATTTTAATAATTCGTGCCATTTTAATGATTCGTGCCATTTTAATAATTCGTGTCAATGATGCCATTTAGGCTATTAAGCATGCGCTCTTAGCTAATCACGCTAAAGTAATCTTACAAGATGAGAGATCGATTAAAGTAATAAATTATCTAATTTACCGACCAATTACGTGATTAGACACTCATTAGAATTTGTTAATGAAAAAGATCTTTATTAAATACTTATATGCAGTCTTATTATGCTCTGTATTAAAATTATTAGCATTATCGTATCTTCGAATCTGACTTACATAATGTATTATAACGTGTAGTTTAAAAATGTTAAAATGATTAACGTTTATATTCGAACGCTTAAATCGTAAATAACAAAAAACGTTCTTTAACTTGTTTAATTAAAAACGCGCATGTTTAAGATATTAAAGAGTTTCTTCGTCGTGCGAATAATATTAAGCAAGTATTACGAAGTTTATTACTACTCGAGAGAAATAAATCGTTATAAACGCTTTCGTGATTAAAATTAATACGATGATTAAAATAAGTTAACATATAATTAACTTTTAATCTATATCAGTTCATTACTTAATCGTATTGTACTTAAAAAATCCTTTTTATATCTTTAAATGACGAAATAACGCGAAATCTTTAATTCAGCTGAGCTGTTTCTGATGCATCGTTTAAAATTAAATTAATTTCTTTTCTTCTTCGACTTATATAAACGCTTTCGTTAATGATTTAACTGAGTCATAATACTAAATACGAGACGATTTTCTTAAGTAATTAATGTAGCACGTTTATTATCATTATCTCGTAAATATTAATAAACATATGTAATCATGCAAAGTTTTTCACTAAATGTATTTAAGCAAAGTCATTCTTAATTAAGCTGTTCTTTCTTTATTGCTTTTATTAATTTTTAGTAAACGTATACGTTTAAATTAATCATGTCTTGTTTAAATCTTTGCGTTCATGAGATAATACTTAATAAATAAAGTAATATTAATTCATCTTAACGTTTATAATTAATACTTATTTCTTATAATTTATTATAAACTTAACGATTATTAAATAACATTATCTTATTTTATTATTCGCGTAAAGAATAAAAATGTCGTTTTTAATCGTAGCTTTAACGATTATTTTTTGTAAAATAATATATTAATGCATAATAATACGTGTTTAACGTACGCTTAAGTATGATTTATTAAGTTATATGTTAAATCTTTAACTTAATATCGTCGCCGTTATTATTAATTATGAGAAGAAATCTCAGAAGAATTAATCTCGACCGTTTTTAAGCATGTTTTATGCGTCGACTTGAATTTTCTATCGTTAAATATATAAATTATGCAGATAAATCGCTTCGATACTCAGTTAAGATTATTTTATTAATGAAAATTGACAGTAATATTATAATAACATTATTAGAAAGCTTTTTCTGCGTCTTTCATTATTAATTAGCAATATGTATCTCGTCGTAAACTTAATAATTATTAATATTATAATGTCGAATTAATGCGTAAATTAACTCGTTTTAAAATAATGAATAACTTAATAAGAATTAAAGTGTCTCGATGATGTCGCGATATAACATATAATATTATTCTTTTTAAACTTCTTCGTAACTGAATTTAACTGTAAACGTTTAAGAATATTACTCGTTATTTTTAACATTATATAAAATTTAATGTAAAAGTGTCTGTTACTCGTTCGCGTCGTGAAAGTTAACATGTTAATGTAAGATTTATAAGCGCGAATTTCGAAAAAATCGTTAAACATTATCTTTAATAATCTTTGTTTAATGAAGTTAATAAGCGAACGCGTAATCTGTTTCGCACTGAAATGAATAATAATATTTATTATTTATGTTTTTAATCATTTAAAAATTCGAGCTTAACGATTTTAATACTTTCTTTAATACGTTAATCGTTATTTTAACATTACGATTAATTATCTTAACGAAGATTTTAACTCGAAGCGTTAACGATGTAAAGAAAAGTTTAGTCTAAAGTTATATCATTGTAATTTTTAACGATAAACGTTTTACATTCTGATTTATATTAGCGCTATTCATTTTAATGTTCATGTATTTCTTTGCGAAATCATTTATTAACATTTAATCTTAATTCTCGTCTTTAATGTTCGTCTGAACGCTCTTATTATAAAAATTATTCGAATTTAAATCTCATTTTACAATTTCGTAATCGCGTTAAATGAGCTGCATTAAATCGTATAACGACGATTTTAATGATAATAATAACTTTTATTAAAAAATCTTTCGCGATTAATCATGCAAGCGTACATAACAGTAATAAAGATGACGTTTAAGCTCGTTATTATTGTTTATCTTCGTTTTACACGAAGAATAAACGTGTTATATTATTTAAAAATAACGAATTGTTAAAGTTTTTTACGCTTAATTATTTATCTGTGCATAAAATGTTAATAACGAAATGAATTAAATAATGTTAATCGTAATGTTAATGAATTATTAAAAGTTATTAACTTTAATTTCGACTTAATAAATATGTAAATTATATAAATTATATTTAGCTAAATCGTAAATGAAACAAAAACAATTACTCGAATAATTATTATCGCTATTCTTGCGAATTAATTATTATCGCTTAAAGTACGATTATTTAAATCTTTTATAAAATGAGAGTAACGATTACTAAAGTGTTATATATCTTAAGTTAAAGTAATCTTTAAAGTTTATAAACTTTATCTTATCGTCGTCATTTATCTCGCTCTTATTATAACTTAATGAGCAACTTAAAAGATATATAATTATGCATTTATCTTCTTTACCTTTCTTTTAAACTCTTTAATAATATATTAATTACGCTTAAACTTATCGTCGCTTCGTCTGAGCTTATCATAAATGCGAAGCTGCTTAAATTTTATATTTATCGCTATTTAATGTATAATGAAGACTGAAAAGATTTAAGTATTAAAGACTAAAGACTCGAACTTAAACGAAGAAAATAATTAATCATTAAACGTAAAGATGAGCTTATTAATTAAATAAGCGACAGTAACGAGCGAAGATAATTGTTAACGATAAGATAGCATTAAAGATAATATAGTTTTATTTTAAAGAATCTTTCGTTTAATGATTCTTCGTGTAACGTTAATTACTTGTTTAAGTAACGATAAGAATTTTAATGCATTTAACGACACGTTTTAATTAAACTCGTTTATTATTATTATTAATAATTAAATTATAAGTTCGATTATAATGCGCATATTAACGAATTATATATTACTACAGACGTTAATCTTAATAAAAACGTACTTAATAATGTTACATTATAAATAGTACTCGCGATGAACTAATTATTTAACGAAGACTTTAATTTTACAAATGAGTCTTTATTTTTTTAAAACGAATGAAGCCGTTCGATGATTAAATCGAATGAAGAATTATTATGATTAATCTCTTTGTTATCTTTCGCGATTACTGTTACTTAATATCGTATTATTTTTAATTTTATCGTTTCATAAAAATAATTTATATCTTAACGATAACAGATGCGATTAATGTTTTTACACTGCTCGTAATAACATCGTTAACGAGTAAGAAAATCGAGTATGTATAATTCGTCTTTCTGTAACTGCTTTTTACGTTTATTCTTTAAGCGCTTTACACGAAAAATGTTACTGATTTAAATAAAAGCAATTAGTTAATTAATACATAAAAGAAATAACTCGAAATGATGATTAAGATTTCATTTTTTAATACTCGTATTTCTCTATCTTTTCTTAATACTTTAAGCTTAAGAAAAATATTATTATTCGTAATATAATCGTTAAAATCTTTACGAGTTCATGAACTAATTAGTTTAATGATGAAATCTCTCTTGTCGCTATTTTATAAATGAAACAGTATATTCTTTAAATTTCTTTAATCGTTACGTTTCTTTAACGTCTTTAATATTTCGATTATTTAATCGAAGTAACGAATAATAATTTAATTACAAAGCGAAAAATGCGTATAATTTCAGTTAATACATTAGTTAAAGATTAAACGAGATTAATGACTACGTTAAAGCTCGAAGTTAAACTCGTTCGCATAATTAAATATTCTTGTATTTAAGTCGTGTAAAATCTTTTTATCATTAAGTACGATTATTTAGTTTACAACGTAAGATAAATTATATACATCTGAATCATCGTTTTAAAAGTTTACAGACTTCTTAATTACGTTCTCGTTTTTCTTTTCATTATATATTTTAAAATTAACTTTATTCTTTTAATTATTATTAATAATATTTAAAACGATTTCGAATTAATATTATATATCGCGTTTAATTCGTAAGTTCAGATTAGTAAATAAGACAGCATCTTTACGAAAATACTTAATGTTTTTTAAATTAAACTTTTTGTTTCATAACTCTGTTTTATTTATTTACTTTAAAACATTTAATATTCTCTTTACGATTACTTTTTTAACAGATTTAAAAAATGAATGAAGTTTAAAAGTAATATCTTTCTTTCTCTTAACATGTTAAGTAATGAAAGCTTGTTTAATACTAGTCGTAATGTTTTACATGCGTTCAGTTATCATTATCTTTATAATAGTATTATTTAATGTTTAATAAGTTACAAGTAACGTAAAGTGCGATTAAGAAAAAAGTGAAATTATGTAATACGTTTAAAAAATTAAAATGTGTAAGATTTAATGAACTTGAATGACGATTTTTTAAATCTGCTTTAACTTAAAAATGTCGTTCTTTAATGCCTTAACTCGAATAAATTTTTTTAGCTTTCTTTACTGCTGAATGAACAACGATATTATATTTTAATGACTTTATAACGATCGTCATCTCGTTTTTTAATTATATGAATTATGATTCGCATCGTTAAACGCTTAAATGTAACGTTATAACAAGATGTTAAAGTCGTATTATTCATGAAGACTTCGAACAAAAAGCTTATCTTCGCGATTATATTTAAAAAGCGATTAACAATAATGTAAAAGTTATATAATCGTTAAATAAGTAAGTATAACATATCTTAATTAAACTACATGACTAATTTGTTTACTAATAATAAATGAATCTTCGTAATTAACGACGCTTTTATGAAAGCGCTTACTATTACATTTTTACGAGTCGCAATAATAAAAGTAACAGACAGATTCGCTTAAAAGCATTATGACTTGCAGTACGATACTAGTTTAGTTAATAAACGTCATAATGTTAAGAAACGATTAATTATGCTTTTTAAGTAAAGAAAATCTCGATTTAATATAAACGATTAATTATTTTAATAAATTCTAATCGAATTACGAAGGCACATATCGTATTTTCATTATAAATTAAGTTATTAAAAATATCTTTATTAATAATTATCGTTCTGTTTAACTGCATTGTTTACTATGAATGTATGAATACATAAAACTTAACGATAAAAACGTGAAAGATTACTATTAACGACGTATGTTAATCGATACTCTCTTTTCTTTTAATGAATTATTATTTTCATAACGAAAAGATTACGACTTTTCATATTTAATGTCGTTTTATTATTAAAAAACACTCTGTTAATTTAAGAACGACGTTTTTTAGTCTTAATAATTATTGCTACATTTCTTATCGACATAAGAAATGATTTAAGTTTACGTAATACGAGTATATTTAATTAAAACAGATCGATTTAGATTAAATGTTATAAAGAATTTTACATTATTAATAAATACTTAAATTAATAAAGATAGTGATGTTAAATATTCTTTACTAAAAATTCTCGTGAATATAACGAGCAAGCTCGCTATTAACGATGTTAATAATGCAGTTTAATTAATATTCGTCTTTTTCGTTTCGAAGAATGTTTTTAATATAATTACGAATGTCGTTAAACGATTATCGCGAGAAGACTTAACGTTAAGAATATGTAAATAATTAAAAATGTGACTGAAATGTTTACGATGCAGCTTATTTACTTATGCTCAGAGCGAAACATAATAAGCGATAAAGATGTAAACAATATTTATTATATTATTTCTTTTAAATCGTTAACTTAAATATAATAAATAATATAAGATAAATAAGCGTGATTTATTAAAAAATGAATAACAGCTTTATTATATTATAATTAAAAGAAGAATATAATTCATTAACGAGATTTAACTCACTTTATTCGAGTGTATACTTTTTTTAAAAACTTAACTTCGAAGACATTATAATAATTAATCGCTTACATAAACTTCTATCTTTTAATCGTTTTAATTAAAATCATTTTTATCTTTCATTATAATTAAATAATAATCTTAATTTAAGCTGTAATCATTAAGATTAATCGTTTAATTTAAACTTACATTAATTTAGAATTTAATACTTTACAATCTTATCTTATTTTATTATCGTACATTTTATAATCTCATTACATCTTATTACTTCTTTACATTTAACAGCTTAACGTTATTTCACGCCGTTATTTTATATCTTTTAATAAACATCTTATCACGATGCTTAAAGAAAAGTTTAAAGCGATAACGACAGAGAAAGATGCAGCGACTAACGTTATGTATTACACATCTCGAGCGATGAAGCTTAAGAATAATAATTTTATTAATTTTATTTCAGACGATAAAAAAAAGACGCAGAAAGTAAACATAGCTAAGTATTATAGCATTAAGTCTGTTATCTTTCGAGCTAAAATTATTTTTAACATTAATGAAGTAATTAAATCAGTAATTAATTCGTTTAATGCTTCGAATAATAATCTTTACGTTACTTATAAGATTATAACGAAGACTTTAATAAATTAAGCATTTAGCATTCGCTTTAACATTAAATTACATCGAGTTACATTATCGTTATTTAAAAATTATTTTTTAATTCATAACATCTTATATAATTAAGTCTTTCGCTTACATTTAAATTTTAACATTCGCGACGTTCTCGTTATGAATTATTTAAACATGTTTTAAACGCATACTTTATACTTTAAAAGCATGTATTTTACATATAATGTTAAGAATGTAAAGATTAACGATCTGCGTCGAGCAGAATGAATAATTCTTCTTAAATTTACATTTAAATCGATCTCAGCTTATATTTAATTAATTTTGCTTAAGAATCGTTAAGATTTATTAATTCTTCAGAGTATAAAGAACATACTTAAAGATATCTTCAATTTATTAAAAGATTACACAGTTAAGTTAAGTGTTTTTATCTTAACGATTAAATAAGATACATTCATTAATTAGTATTAAAAGTTTAATAACAGCATTAACATAAAGCGAGTCTTTTTAGCATTTAATTTATGATTCAGTCTGTTTAAAATTAACAAGCATATCATTTAAGTAAAACAAGTAACTTTAAAGAATGATTATTTAATTATTTATTTATCGTATTAACGCACTTATCGCGATAATAAAAAATGTTAACTTATTAAAGATTTCTTTAAATTACTATTAATGAAGATATAATAAGTACTTATTACGAAAACTTAAACATTATCTTGCGAGTTACGTACATTTATTACATTCGCGAAAATAAACAAGAAATATGTTAATTTACTACGTCTTTTCGATCGCTTTAATTATTAATTTAATTCGAAGAATCGTTTTAAAGTAAAGTTTAGTAATGATAAATGAACTGTTATCATTTTTATTAAATCGTTTCTTTTCTTTAACACGACGAATGTAAACGTAATTCTTTATCGTTCTTTTATTAAAATAAATTAAAGCTTAATTAAGTTATAGTTAACGTTTAATCTTCGCGAGCGTAATTAACAAAATGATAACAAGAATGTACTTCAGTATTATCTTTTTAACGAATTAATCATAATCTCGATTCGTCTAATTATATTTAATAAGCTTAATAAAATTAAACTAGCGATAATTAAAATTCTTAACTTTACTTATATTAGCGAGAAAAAATATAAACATAACGATCGCTTTCGTAATATTATACTAAGTTAAAACCTTTGTATTAAATTTACATTAGTTCTCTTTAAAGACTTAAATCTCTTAATTACTCTTATCGAGTAAAATATTAAGCTAAATAAGTCTTAAATGTTAATTATGTAATATTTTTAGAAACTTTCTAACGATTTTAATCTTATTAAGAAACTCTTTAAGATAAAAAAGATACTAATAAATATCGTTATTATAATGCTATTCTTAAAGCTAATTTAAAAAGTTAAAGTTTTAAGCTCGTTTAATAACACAGCTAATACATTCGTTCTTAAACTAAACGAACAGCTTTAACGATTAAAAAATAAAGACATTAATTTAAGAAATAAGAAAATCGTTAGTTTTTACTCGCAGTTCACTGAACGTTAAATAATCGCTTAGAATAATCGCGCGTCTCATTTAGTAAACGACAATCTCGCTTAACGACGATGAAATGTTTTTTATTAGTTATTAAATATTTTTTACGATTAATTAACATATTTAATTATTAATTAAAGTAAGAAGACTTTATATAACATTAAAGATTGTTAATATAAATTACATCATGTTAGTTTTAACATTCTGCTTTTAAACGTTACGAATTTAAGTAATCGTTTTATAAATAAAACGTAATTACAGAGCTAATAAAATGAACAGAATGATTAAAGTAACAAGCAATACGAGATATAAGATTATTTAATTGTATAAATCGATAATGAAAAAGTTAACAAGACTTACGAAAATTTTAAAAGCGATAAAAGTTCGATAAATGTAAATTATAACGATTTTAATTATTTTATTACACGTTAATTTTCGAAGCGAGATTACGTATTCGAACGTCGTTTACTTTAAAGAATTATTAGTATTAAGTTAAATAAAAGAAATAATGAAATCGAGCGCGACGCTGTTATTAAAACTTTTCGCTCGTACTTTTAACAAATTAAGATAAGAAAAATCCTTAATAAAAAAGATTAAGAATTCTTTCAGCGCATTAAGATTAAGCTAAGTATAAATAATCTTAAGCATGACGTGAACGCTATTATTTATATACTGATTAACTTTAACATTATTATATTAAAAAAATTTAAAGAAAATTATATTATCATTTAAGAAGTCGCGAGAGTTAAAAACGCAGAGATCTTTATTATTATTACTCATAGTAATGATTTAATACATTTATTTAATAATAATAAGTAATTTCGATTAACGAAAGAAAACATTAAAAATAATTACTTCGCGTATTATATAAACAAAAGCTTATTTAAACGATTAATTACGCTCGAATATTTTCATATTCTTCTTACTGAACAGTATCGCGCAATTCTTATTAAAAATAACATTATATTCACTGTTTAATATAAAGATTAAATGCGTTTCTTAGTTAATTTCTTACTTTAACTTAATATAATTATCGCAATCATTATATTAAGAAGCTTTTGCGAAATAAAATAATCATTAACATTTCTTAACGTTAATGAGATTAACATAAGAGTTAGTACGTCTTAGTTTAAGCAGAATAAGATTAAAGTTATTATAATAATTGAGCTAGTTAAAACTTATATTAAAGTTAAAATATTTATTAAGAACATCATTATTCTTACGAAATATACTGTACAAGTTTAGTTACTGAAAAGAAACTTAGTCTTAAACTTAAAAGTTCGAGATGTTAAAGCGTATACGATTAATTCTTTTTAAAACGAAGAAGCTTTTATCGTTATTTTATGTATAATGAGAATTAGAAAACTTAACTTCATGTTTATTCTTAATCGTTTTTTAACTGTTTACAATCGTGCTCGCGACTCGTTTATTATGTTATATAACTTTAATAAACTTTAACACGATTATATTCGTAATTTATATATAATATAATATATTTAAAATTTGTTCTCGATTAAAAAAGTTTACAGAGAATACTTTAGTTAACAAGAATTCATTAATTTCATGAAAATAAAGCGTTAATTTTAGAAGCAAGAGTTATTATAATTTACGATTAAAGCTTATATAATAAATCTCGAAAAAGAGTAAGAGCATTACGAAGACACGAGCGAAGTTTAAGTAATAATCTTCGCAGAAGAATAAAAGCATCATTAAAACTTAAGCGAAGTTTAAGTAATAATCTTCGTAAAAGAACAAGAGCATTATTAAAACTCGAGCGAAGTTTAAGTGATAATCTTCGCAGAAAAGTAAGAGCATTATTAAAACTTAAGCGAAGTTTAAGTAATAATTTTAGCAGAAGAGTAAGAGCATTATTAAAACTCGAGTAAAGTTTAAGTAATAATTTTCGCAAAAGAGTAAAAGCATTATTAAAACTTAAGCGAAGTTTAAATAATAATTTTCGCAGAAAAGCAAGAGCATCATTAAAACTTAAGCGAAGGTTAAGTAACAGAATCTTTCGTTTAATAAACATGTTTTATAAAAGACGACATTCTTTTTCGAAGTTTAAATTATTTATTAATTACTAGTTCATGTTTATTAAATAAATTAAGATATTAATTACTGTGTAATACATATTAAAATAAAGACATAACAACTTGTAAATATAATATACTTTAATTAATAATAAACTAGCTTAGTCTTTAAGCTGTTAAACGTATCATGTAAGCGCAAATCTTTAACATAAGCTAAAGTAAATTTTTTATGTTTCAGCTTTTATAATATTACATTCGCTGCATGTAACATAACTTAATCTTTCATTTATTTACTTATTATACTTAATGTATGTCTTTTAATTTACTTTTATATTTATATAAAATTATAATTTAACATCGTATATTTCTTATAACGAGCATTATTATTAAGATCGAGATATGTTTATTAAACTTAATTTAATTAATTAAATCTGCATATTTAACATTAATTAAGTACGCGCATAATTTATTACGTTAACTTATTTCACATAATTAAATAATAATATTAATATTTTTTATATATCTTATCATTATTTATCTTATCGAACTAATTTCATTAACTCATTATAATAACTAGCTTACGTTTTAAAAAAAATATTATTATTAAATATTAGAATTTTTAACTTAATGACGAGTATTCGATTTTCAGAAACATGACAGAGATTAAACGAATCTTAAACATTAATACGAATTAGCGAAAGAATTTAAAAAAATAAGCTGAGTAATGAATTAAAAAGCACGCGTTTACACTTAAGCATAATAGGTTTAAAAGTAAGTTAGCTATCGTTAACGAGTAATTAACATCATTTCTGTATTAAATTAATTCGCTTATGTTTAATAAATTTAAAACAAAACATATTATTAACAGTTTAATCGCTATAGTTTAACGAATGCTTTTTAATTAAAAACGCTCTAAACTGAAACGCGTTAAATAAATTAATACATTCTTTACTCGTACATAAACTAGTTTTACATTATCTTTAAATCATTAATTACGTATCAGTACACGCAAGATTATAAAGATTTAACGAGCATCATTTACGTTCGAGCTTTCGTAATTATAGTTATAAGAAGTCATGTTATTCTTCGAAACATTTAAAAACTTTAAACTTTGTGCGATAATGAGTTCATTCTCGAATCTGATTATTTCGAAAGAGATTTCGAAAATAAGCTTAACTTTAATTAAAAATGTACTTAATTACGATTTACACGAAGGCGAAGACTAATTTTATAATGTATCGTTTCAGATATAAATTTAAATTCTCAAAAAGAACATTAGCTACACTGAGATAAACACTATTATTTACTTTATAAACGACGAATTCTTTAAAATAAATTCAGACAGAACTTTTCGAGCTGTCTTACGCGACGTCTCGAATTAATTTAATCAAGCTGCTCGCTTTTATATGACTCGCGTTACATCATATTTTAATAAATTAGAAACATATGTATGTAAACAGCGAACTAATAATCAGTGTAAACCTTACAGACAAGACTTCATTAATCTCAGCTTCTCATTAAGAGCATACGAAACTCGTTAATGTTAACAAAAGCGAAGAAGCTATTAAAGTGAATAATTAAAGAAATAAGATCATTTAAGAGCAGTTAGCAGTTAATAGTACAAAAGAGAACGATGCGAATAACTTATCTGTTCTGATTACAACGAAAAATAACGTTAGCTTAGCTAACACTACAGCGAAATTTAATAAATTTATAAAGTATGTACATTTACAGCGAATTAACGATGAGTAAAGATTTTACGAACGAAAATTAAGTAATTCATATGTTAAATTAATAATAATTTAAAATTAAAGACACGAAAGAAGTTAAAGTAAACGAGATAATAACTTCAATAACGAATAATATTAACACGTTAATAATTAATGTTGTATTAAAAGTCGATAAGTTAAAAAGATATATATAGTAGTAACTTTAAACTAATAAGAGTAAAGATCTTACGAACGAGATTTAAACATTCTTAAGCTTTATAAGAAATTTATTACTTATAGCTTACGCTGCGTAAATTTCGAGATCGAGATATTAATATACGATAAACAGAATCATTAAACGCGTTTAATAAAGTTAACATTAAAGTTTAAAACATTTTAAGAGACAGAATTAATTAGAAATATTAAAGACGATTTTAAAGACGATAATAATATCATTAAAGTTAATGACTTGTTAAAAGATAACGATTACGTCTAGATTACACAGCTTCGTTCATGTGCATTAAGAAAGCGCGATGTGTTACTAGTTCATTAGCCTGTATTATAAATAAATATACTCACTCTTTCTTCTTTAACATTTATTAATATATTTATTAAAACTTATTAAGATCATGAAAAAATTTATATAATTAATATTAAGTTCTGTAATTCTTAGCAAATATTACTTTAACGGTTTAATAAATCTTTAACGACAGAAGTAACATTTCTCGAGCATAATTATAAATTCTCATTTTCGTTCTTTCGAATAGATTCGTTCGAATAGCTTATTAAGAAAATTATAACTACTTAATTAATATTATGTTTAAATGTGTACAGATTAATAATGATTCGAAAAAGCAGACGCAGTATCATTTTATAAGTTAATAACTATGTTTTTCTGTATTAATCTTAGCTACGATCGTTTTACGTTTATGAAACGTAGTAAATTTTAAAAAAATTCATTTATTAAAGTAATGAGAATGTTTATTAAACGTTAACGATCTTATAACTCGAAATTACGATGCTTTAAACGAGCGAGCAATATTTATTTCGCTTTTATTACATTATTATCATGAATTATTAAAAGAAATAAACGAAAGATTATAAATAAGAAAAGTACGCCTTTCTTAAAAATTATGAGTCTCGAAGTTCGAGTTATTTATATAAAAATGAGCACTCGAACGTTTTCTTATACTTGTTAAACGTTTACATATTATAAATGATTCGAAAATAAACGTAATTAATGAAAATATAAAATATAAAAGTATATGAATGTTTTCTTAAAAAAGAAAAGAAGCGCTGTTAACGCATGTAAAGAACGCGTGATACTTCATATATATCATACTTTAGCTTAAACGTTAACTTAACTTTTAACGTTCGAAACTTAAGTGTTAACTCGCTCATTTGCGATTTTACATTAACTTAAATAATTTACGTTTAATGACGACGACTTAATTAAAGCTTATCATTACGAATATAAAAGTTATAATCTGTAAAGTTTAATCTTACGAAAGTTCTTTACAAAGATTATAACTTAAAAAGCGTACGCGTTATAATCATCGCGATTAATTATTAATAAGATTAACGATGCAGTTATTTAATTAAATAAGATACAGTTGTACTTCGCTCGATCGCGATTATAATAATCGAGTTTTATAATCTTTAAGCGATTATTATTAAAATATTAAATACGATCGAGAAATGCTAAACTCGATTACTTTCATATATTTTAAAGACTACATGATAATTAATAACATTAAAGTAAACATTAGTTTAAACAGAGAGCTAAAGAATGAATTAAAAGTAAAGAGTTAGAAATTAAATGTATTCATGCTCTGATTTAATGCTAAATCTTTAAGAAAATTCAGGTAGAAATTCGAAATACAGCTTGTAAGCAATTAGTAATTTCACTTAACGATAATTACGTCTCTCTGCTGAATTTCTTAAGAAATTATTCGTTAATTGTTAGTTATCGTAAAACTAACATGAAACGAGATTAAAAGTCGTAATTCATAGTAAATTAAAAGCTTGTAAAAGATTCTTTAATTAATTTTAAGATACGATACGCAAGCAGTAACATCACATTCAGTAATCTTGTAAGATTCTCTTTCAGAATGAATAACTGAAAATTTTATTATGTCTGTTATGTTAACTCGTCAGATCTTCTTAAAGAGTTTTCGATTATGCTGTGTAACTAATAGTTTTAAACGTTAAAAAATCTCATTTTTAAATTCTTCAGAGCGAGCTACTAACATTAATTATATACACTGAGTTTAACTTTAAATATTAAACGCAATTATCTTAACGTTGTGTAAAAAGAGAAGAAACTTGCGAGCACTCGAGAAATAATTCTTTAAAAGAGTTTTGTTAATCTTCGAACTTATTAATATTACATTATTAATAAAAGTTATCTTCTTTTCAGAGACTTTAAAGAGCAGTCGAAAAAGAATGCTCTTGTAGTAATCGAGATTCTTTAAAAAATAATAAAGATCGTGAAAAGATTTAAGCTAATCGAAACATAATTAATAAGCTTTTCTTAAAGATAACTTAACATTAGCTTTACGTTTACGATATTTATTCTTCGATAATAATTCTTATCATGAGTTTAAAATAAGAATAAATTCGTTAAATATAGTAATAAAGACGTTTATATAATGATACATAATTAAAGTTTCTTTATTAAACATGTTAAATAATGTTAAATCGATTCGAGATATTATAAAGCATGCTAATACGTCGAGTTTAACAAGTTATTGCGATGCATTCATAGCGAATAATTTTAGCTTTGTAAAGGCTGCGAGAAGTTAAGAGTAGCGATAAAAATGAGAAAATTAATAAAAAAAGAATTAAGGCTGTTACTTATATAAAGTTAAGGAATAAGAAAACGAGTCATCGCTGAAAAACTGAAGCAGCTATTCTATTTAAACATGCACGTATAATTAATGTTCAGATAAGAAGATCGAGAAATATTACATTAATAATAATCATTCATTTCATTTTCTTAATCATTAATTCGTTATCTTTAGTCATGACATATACTTTGTATGCAGATAAGATTATCGATCTTCATAAATTAAAATTAATTAAGCCGTTTTCTGAGCCGTTTGCAATAAATGCTTAATGAGATTACTCGAATCATGTCGCTTAATGTCTTAATGATCGCGCTTGCAGATAACTTTTAATAATGTTATCTTTATATGCTTCGCGCAAGACTCGAGATGCGATCTGCGAATCGTCATTAAAATTATAATTAATTAAATCGTTTTTTAAGTTATTTTAATTCGAGTTAATATATATTTTAAAGAAACGAATAATCGAAAGTAAAAAATGTTTATGTATTAATAATAATGCTTTTAAGTATAACGATAATATTTATTATAACGACGCTTTATATCATAATCTGTTTTTAAATAAGTCTCTGTAAATATATATAATAAATATAAAAAAAAGAATTAACATATGCGACATAAGTAACTAAAGCTAACTTTCGTTCAGCGACATATGAACGAACGCAAATTTTATTAACAAAAGCGAAATTCAGTTCAGCGATATATAAACGAACGCAAATTTTATTAACAAAAGTAAAACTCAGCTTAGCGAGATTAGCTTAAATTTCGATTTTATTTAACTTTAAGCGACGAATGTTGCTTAAGCTAAAATTTAAAATTTAGTTCACTTTATAAACTGTTAATGAAGCGTTTAAATTGTAACAAGTTTATTAAATAACGTTTAAACTCGTTAACGAGCGCTCGTAAACGCTTATAAAATATTAATAAAGATTAAAAATAACTTTAATAATAATTGTAAACTTAAATATTATAAGTTAAATTTAAATTTATTAAATTTAATTAATATTAAAATAGTTAAAAATAATATATTAAGAATAATAACGAATTCGAGAACGAGATTTTAAATAATTTATAATTTTAAAAATAAGTTAATTTAAATTTAAATTAATAATCGCTTTATAATTAAAACTGTTAACATTTACTTAAATTAATAAAGTTTTAAGCTCGTTAAATAAATTATTTTTTAAATTAAACTTTTAGTTAAGAATGTTATAATTAATAATATTAATATGTTATTAAAAGTTTAAAAAATATTTTATAAACGTTTAATTCTTTATCTTTAAACTTAAAATTTATCGCTGCGTAATTTTTTACTTATTTAAATTATTGTAAAATTATTTTAATAACGTAATTAATTATTTTATCGTAATTAACTTATTATACTAAGTTATTAATTAAAATAAGATTTAAGCGACGACATTATTCGTTAATTGTATACGCGTATATTAAACGTGCTTTTAAGATGAAATATTAATTATTTTTAATTTTAAGCTTAATTTTTAAAGCGAAAATAAATTAATTTAGCTTATTTTCGCGTTTCTTATCGTATAATTTTAAGTTAAAAAGCTTTTTAAATTAAAGCGTATAACGAGTTAAGTTTTTAAATTATTATTAAACTTTTAATAAAATATTCTTACTTACTTTAACATCGTTTAAAGTAATTTAAGTTATTATTAACTCTTTTTTATAACGTTTTAATTCTTGTTTTATAATTATACTTATTAATATAATAAGCGATAATAATACGAGATTAAATTTAATATTTAAATAAAAATTATTTTCTATAAAGCTTAATAAATTATTAATCATTAATAAATTTAATATTAATAAAAGATTATAATTTTACGAGTATATTAATAATTTAAAAATTTTATCGAGTTACGATTTTAGCTCAGAGCGCTTTAAGCTTATATTTAAGCTGCGAATTTAGCTTAAAACGCTTTAAGTTAAACTTTAAATTACACAAATGCGATACTTATTATAAAATTTATTAAATCATTTAAGATATTAAATTATTCATTAAATCATTTACTAAATTACTTACTAAATCACGTATTAAATCATGTACTAAACTTACTTACTAAATTATTTACTAAATTATTTATTAAATCATTTACACGCGTTAAAATCGACTTTTATTAACAATATACATATTGTAAAATTAAATTTTATTAAATCATCTTTTAAATTATTTTTTAAATTACTTACTAAATAATCTTACAAATTACCTTTTAAATCATTTATTAAATTATTTTATAAATTATTTTACAAATTATCTTTTAAACTATTTACTGAATTATTTATTAAATCATTTCTTAAATCATTTACACGCGTTAAAATTAGCTTTTACTAACAACATACATATTTTAAAATTAAATTTTATTAAATCATTTATTAAATCATTTATTAAATCATTTATTAAATCATTTATTAAATCATTTATTAAATCATTTATTAAATCATTTATTAAATCATTTATTAAATCATCTTTTAACCCTTTATTTAAATTATTTACACGAGTTAAAGTTAGCTTTTACTAATAACTTATACGCGTTAAAGCTTAACTTTTACTAACATCGTTAAAAAAAAAGAGAAAAGATTAAAAGAGAAGCGAAGAGAGTTAAAAGAGAAA
>JAABUO010002195.1_pt1 | contig 24125 bp, 21 predicted proteins | sample 5559291 | NCBI WGS metagenome assembly JAABUO01 (sample SAMN10711878, study PRJNA513372) | rock metagenome | isolation source: Antarctica rocks | place: Antarctica: Victoria Land, Finger Mt sud
TTTTGCAAGGTGCTATATGTCCCTATAGGTGGCCCAGCACGTAGATGTGCAGCTCTTCAATCACTGCTGCATTTGATGATACAGACCTTGTGACTGATGCGCACTGGAACCGCAGCATATGTGCCCATTACCAACGCAGCGCTCAGATGCGCATAACATCAATGCAAGCACGACTGGGTGCTTGATGTACTGGCATTTGCTGGTTGGGGTGTTCTATATGCTTCTTTTGAATGATACATTGGCAATCAGGTTTGGTTTTGCTCGGTCAATTTCAGTGGTATCATTTTTGTTGCAGAGAACTGCACCAGCAACCTTCTGCAATGCCGGTTGTAGCAGATATGAGCTGACACATCTCTAGCTGAGTTGCATGTGCACTGACTGATTTCAGCCAGAGCTGACAATTAAGAGACAGGCTGTCAACTTGGCTGCACACATGCAAACCCCGCTGCAAGTTTCATCCAGCATTCTGTCGGCTTGTCCGCAGTTACTCAGCAGAGTTGCACACTGTTGCCTCCGCTGCAATCTTTCAGCTCTGCAATTTGTCAGTCCAGCTGTAGCTCGCCAGCTGACCTGCAGTATGTCTGCTATCTTGTGTTTTGCAACACAATCTGTTTGCATTCATGTAGTTGCTTAGCTCCCCTGTGCTGACATGCAGTGCTTGACAGGGGCAGCCGAGTTGACATGCACGATCTGCTAGGAGCAGCTAAGCTGACATGCAAGATCTGCTAGGTGCAGCCCAGCTGGCATGCAAGATTTGATCTACTAAGTGCAAGCACGTGTGCAAGAATTGTTCAAAGAAAAACATACATAACAAACAAACAATTGGATGAAGTTCGACACATTTTCTGACCCTTTCACAAGCATTCCCACCTGAATCCCATATCCACTGTCTCTGACGACAAGGGACAAGCCAGGTACAATCCAGAATTACCCCCATGAACTATTCAAGAAATGTTCAAACCTACCTGCAGTTGAGGAATAAAGTTCACAAGCTCATCAATATGAGGACGCACCTTCCCATCACACGCACTGTGCAGAGTGTTTTTGACGGTGTGTCGAACATTTTCAGACGCCATCTGAATTATCTTTTCACACTCACCTCTCCCCTTCTACTTCCTGCGAAAATCAAAATGCCAGCTGCAGTAAGCGTGCCGCTTTCAGCTTGGCTGTCACCTGTCCGCTCAGCTGCAGGCAATAAGCTCAATCTTGAAGGCAGCTGCAGTTTAATAAGCTCCGCTGCAATTTGTCAGCCTGGCTGCAACTTGTCAGCTCGGCTGCAATATGTCAGGGCAGCTGCAACTTCAAAACTCAGCTCAACTGCAGACTGTCAGTTTGGCTGCAACAGTTCCAACCAAGGGCGCCTTGTCAGCTCAGCTGCACACGTTCAGAACGGCTGCAACCTCGAAGCTCTGCATTTAATTGTACTTTTCCAGCTGTGTTTTGTCAGGTCATCGGCAATCTGTCTGCTCTCTTGTATTCTGTCACACAATGTAACTCAGCTCTATTTTCCTGTTCTTACAGTCAGTCCGGGAAACCGCGCTGTTGGGGCCGGTGCCAAGTGCAGTGATGTCGCTGCTTTGGTCTCACTTGCATCGCATGGCAGCCGAGCTGTGTGTTACGCCCAGGGCAGAGTCATGGGTGTGTGTATAGCCTCTGGCAAGCCTGAACAGCATACTACATGCAAAGATGTATTCCTTGTAGCCATAAATCACAACAGAGTGCATGCTGTCACTGTGCATTGCATTTCTAGCATGACATGCCCTGTCCAAGCAACCACATGCATAGCCAGCCTGAGCGATACCATGATTGTGCAAGGTCTATCAACCTGAGCAGTAGTATGCTTTTGCTAGGTGTATCAACCATCCCATGATGGATGAGCAGAAATATCCACTTCAGCAGTATGCAAGGAAAGTAGCCATCAAAAAGCCTCAAGCCCTGGGCCGGTCTTGCCAGCTTGGTTGTAGCCTGTCAGCTTGGCTGCATGCGTTAAGATTACAGCTGCGGTAGATTGACCAACAGGATTGCCCCTGGCCATAGTGCCAGGGTCACTCAAGTGGCAGCTTTGCCCCTTGACAATACGCCCTGTGATTCCATTGGGGACTGCTGGTTGACACCAGTTGGATGGATACCTAACAAAGATGAGACAGTATGTCAATCAGTTGCAGCTGCTGTCGCCACACTCTGTCCAAAGAAGACAATCAATCCTGCGCAACTGTGCTTGCCCAAAATACATGTCTTCCAACAAACCTAAGCTTCTGTGTCCTTCCATCCTTTCCGTCGGCATGCACACCTTCTGTCTGCAAAGGCACAATTGTGAACTGCTATGACTTGTGGTTGTTTGTAACAATACTTTGAGGTCATAACCGATAGCAACAGCACCACATGACAATGCATATAATGCTGTTTGGACATGTCATGCATAAGTACACAAAGTGATTCTAGCCAAGGCCTGATCCTTACCACACTTGTGTCTATGTTGCTGCTTTACCCCGATAAGGCATTGTAGTCACACCAAGCTAATAGTGTGATCAGGTCATGGGATCTGAGAATAGACAAATAATTAAGTTTAATGTTGTAAAAAATCTGATTGTCAAAAATACTTTGCAGAGAATTTTCAAAGTTGCTTGGGGAAACTTGAGAAACTTTGAAAATTCTGGAAATTTGAATAATTTATAAATATTGAACATTTGTTTCACATCCTTTTGGTGTTTCCAACCTAGTGGGTCCACAGAAACATGTGTAGAACATGGTATCCGTTGAAAGGTGGACACGAAGACAAGTGTTTGCGATCTCATTACAATGTGCTTGCAAATCGTATGTGGAGGACATGCCGTTCCAAAGGTTCAGGCGGCGTGAAGATGGAATGAGGAGGCCCAGATGTACACTGGAGCTATAAACAAGAACACTGACGTCTGTTTGTCTAACCAAGATGCAAGGTCCACAAAGGCAAGCTAAGTCAGACATGCTAATATATCTAAAAAGAAAGCACCCTTGCATGCGGAGCTCAAGCTCATCGGTTGTGCACCATAATAAGTCACCAATGATCAGTACACACTAGCAAGAATGATCGTAGTATACACGATCATCAACAACGCAAACATCACCACACAGGTGCAATTTATCAACAACTGCATCACAACGGTTAAGAAGCGCTTGGGATGGGCGTGTTGGATGCAACTGCTCTTTAGCTAGCTTGTCCAAAGTTCAACTCCTCAATGTCACAACACCACAATGTATGCATCCTGCAGACTGCAGGCATGCGTGCATCAATAGTGGGAGATGGCAAAAGTCAATAGGTACTGCTGAATGTAGCAGGGACTGGTATCGGGACTGCTGCCCTCGGGGAGGGACTGCTGCTGGGACTGGTGTTGGGACTGTTGCTGAAGTTCTTGATGGTAGTGCTGCTGGGACTCCTGATGTGACTGCTTTTGAGACTGTTGCTGGGAGTGTTGATGGTTGTGTTGCTGGGACTGCTGCCCTCGGGGAGGAAATGTTGTTGGGAGTGTTGATGGTAGTATTGCTGGGACTGCTAATGGAATTCTGCTGTAAGATTTGCTAGGGCTATTGCCCTCGGGGAGGAACTGCTATTGACATTGCTGCTTATACTGCTAAGACATCTGCTGAGACTGTTGCTGGGATTGTTGCTGAAGGTGCTGCTGATATTGCTGGTATACTGCTGATGAGTGTTGTAGAAATGGGCGTCTTACTGCCTGTCTTTTAGAAAACAGTTCTGCTGAGTGATGCTTGGACTGCTGCTGTGACTGTTGCTGGAACTGCTACCCTCGGGGAGGGACAGTTGCTGAAAACTGTTGCTGAAAGTGCTGCCCTCGGGGAGGGACTGCTGGTGATAGTCTTGCTGATGCTGCTGCTAGGACAGCGCCCATCACCAGTCTCATTGATTACCAGATTTCTGTTTCAGACCTGCTCCCTCATATCACCCTTCTTCTTACCATCCTGTCCAGCAATTCCACACTATTACATGTCGATCCAAAAAAACCTGTTACGAGCGCATCAACTCTGGGTTTGATTCACATAACCTCACAAGCTTACTGCAAGAGTGTTAGGTTGATCCTGGAGGCCTTTCTCAAGCTCATCAACTCTCACAGCTCTCACATCCTTTCCAGATTGATCTCGGTGTTGTCACATGACACAAATCTTTTACTATAAAAGTATTAGGGTGATCATGAATGCCTGTTACAAGCTCATCAATTTTTCACAACTCTCACTTTCTTTCCACACTTCAGATGTACCTATCAAGTCTTGCATTTCAGCTCGGCTGCACATAGCAGATCTTGCATGTCAACTTGGCTGCACCTAGTAGACCTTGCATCTCAGCTCGGCTGCACCTACCAAACACTGCACGTCAGCTAGGCTGCACCTATCAATCATGTCAACTACACTTGTCACACCACAAAGCCTGAATGGGTTCTCTCTCGATGTTCCTGTTCTGTGTGGTAAGTCAGCTGGGTTGCAATTGTCCAATTTTGTGTGCCAGCTTGGCTGCACCTAGCAACCCCCGCATGGCACGTAAGATGGTTTCTTAAGGAATGATTTAGTTTCTCAAGTGGCAACTTGAGTTGTTGTACAACGAATGTGAAAAGCTCATGTGCAAAGCTCTTGAAAAGCAGCATTCTGCAGCCTCCGCCCGCTGACATTTGGCACGCCACCCATCACATGCCAGTGCCGTCATGTAGAGTGTCGGCTGGCGGCGGCCTGCCGGATGTACTCAAAGAAAGCGACTTCATCAAAACCTGCCAAGCGCAGGTGTCGGGCCGATATCAAGAACAAGTGGTGAGGGCCGTGATAGGCCACAACCTGCTGTTGAAAGGCGTTTTGTACTTGCGCATGTAGCTGTTGCTTAGCAAGTTGCTCATCGTCAACGCCACTGTTGTACATGACGTCTTCCAAGAGCCTATCGGCTTTGGTACGCAAGAAGGCAAAACCGAGACCGCCTGATCAAGGAAGCACAGCAGCAAATGGGGATGGACGCAGTCCACGATTACAATTTCATTTTCTGTGGTCCCACAAAAGTCGGCAAGTCCACACTAATCAATGCAATCCGTGGCGTGAAGCCAAACGACAAAGATGCCGCGCAAGTGGGGATCAGTGAGGTCACACAGGACGTTCGTTGTTATGAGTACCTTGGACTTCCACGTGTCAAGCTATATGACGCACCAGGCGCTGGTACGAGGTCACACCCAGCTGCCACCTACTTCATGGACAAGAATTTGTATGCGTTCGACTGCATCTTTTTGATGTATGATGGCAGCTTTCTCGAGTGTTGTCGGCACATCCTTGAAGATGGGGCTGCAGCAGCCAACGCTAAGTTGATAGCAGCGATTGACAGCCGCTACTGCTGAGCCAATACCACGCCATGAAATATGGCTGTTCAGATTCGTTTATCATATGCATGTAGCGTCACACTGCGGGACCAACAGTCAAAGTTCTGAGTCCCTTGGAAGATTCTGTGTCAAAACCTTGCTTGTTGGGAACTTTGTGTAGACCTCAGGTTGGCATCGCCGCTGTCATGCTGCTATAACCTGCGCTTTCACCCCGGCTTCCTTGACTTTCTCCCGATTGCAGCTCAGCTACAACCTGTCAGCTGAGCTGACATATTCAAGACTGAGCTAACAAGTAGCTGCGCACAGCTGAGATGACAGACTACAGCTGAGCTGACAAGTTGCAGCTGTAGTCTGACAGCTGAGTTGACAAGTGACAGCTGAGCTGACAAAGTGCACTTGAGCTGACACATTGCAATTGAGCTGAGCTGACATATGGCAGCCGAGTTGGCATAATACAGCTGAGCGGACAGACTGAGCTGACAGACCGCAGCCGAGCTGAAAGATCATGGCTGGGCAGACGTTGTGATCATCAACTGATAATGGAGACATAGTGTCATAGCTCCGGGCTGCCGCCTTGGGAGGCTCCTGTTATTATGGCGTCCTTCATCACGCATTCAGTGTGCCATCGACAGGCTGAGCGTTGGGTTGACTCACAACGGCACGACAGGCCTGACGCTGCATTTCAGCGACATACGTGCGCGTGTACGTCGCTGAGAGGCTTGCATCTCAGCGACAGACAAGCACTTGTCGGGAAACCAGTGCTCGCTGCTTTGCAGACGCCTGGCACAGCGCTGTCAAACCCCGTTGTCACTGACTTAAGAGCTGCTTCGTATGAGGAACTGCAAGGGTTCATGAAGATCCAGTCTGCAAAAGAGGTATTGCAGCTGATCACTATCGCCTGAAGGACTATGTACTTCATTGCTGTCGTGCCAGATGTTTGGCGCCTTACACTCAAACTATTGGTGTTGCAAATTCCATGCAAGGCACCTGAAGCCAAGAGACACAAGAAGCAGCCAGCAGCCTGGTTATTATAACCCTAAGCCGCCTGGTTGCGGCCTTCCCCAGGTCAGAGGCGTAGGAGTTGGCCGCAATATGTGTTGCTTGAACAACCTTAGGCAGGCTGCAGTTGACTCGCTACATGAGCTTGCAGCAGAGTGGCACAGTGTGCTTGCTGTAGCGAGTCACTCCTAGCGCAAGGTTTAGAGGTGATGGATGGTTGCGGTTTCAATGCATGCTGATATACGCATCCATCATAAGGGTGCAGTTGTCCTTGCAGGGCCACCCAAACAGCTGAAGACACTTACTTGTTCTGCCAAGCATGCAAGCAGCCTAGGATGGAGTGGCACACCTGGTTTCACAGCGACAGTTATTGCAATAAGTTGGAGCCTTGCATACACTTCTTGCATGCAGCACCAACTGCAGGCTGCTGTGGCAGTTGCAATGTGGTAAATGTGGTCCCGTACAGTCTGTCTGCAAGTCACATGCTTGAGCATGCACCATACACGACAAACACCAATACATCACAACTTTTGACTTCCTAACAGAAAGTCAATTTCAAAACAGTGTTGCTGATTCAAGTGGGTGTTGTACAGGCAAACTATGAGGCTGACATGGATGCAACATGCATTGGACATAACTCAGGTGGCAGCAAATCCATGGCGCTTGGAAGCTTGCCGCCATATGTTTTCGGGCAAATGATGTAGTAAGCCAAACAATGCATCATCACTTTGACTAGATGCATATGCATGCTTGTTGGCACAAACTGTGGCCTTGCATATGGTGATGCCATAGCCACACTATGCAAAGTGGGGATGGTTTGCTAGCATTCCAGTATGCGCATTATATGTATCAGCCCGCAAAATGCCCGTCATTTGAAGTAATAACAAGGACTCAACTACATATTGTCAGCATCATGTGCTGTAGGAAACAGGCTGCATCACAACTGACATCATACCAAATGCAGGGAGTCAAGCAACAGCTGTCACATAGGTTGTGCAAATCAGCCATCACCTATAGTCCAGTGTAAATGGGAATGCTCAGCTGCCTCTAGCCATGCAAGCCTTGCGACGCATTTTGCATGCACTATCATGGAGATACATGAACATGCAGAACATGTTTGTCCTGGTACAGGCAACCGGATCCAGTGGCCCTTGCTGGGCTTGGGCCATGTTTGGCTGTGAGCGGTTTGGAAGCATCTCGCTGACTGGATGACTCAGACATGGCACCCAGAGGCCACCATGTTCAAAGCCCATTTTGCTTTCAAAGCATCATGCATGTCTCTGCCAGAAATGGAAGCACACCAGCTGCTCACAGACTCGGATGCACTGTTGTAAGGTTACGTCTGTGAGGCTCCCAACCTGTTCTACCACAAGTTCTCCACCTTTGACAGGATCACCAATGAGCTCATCCTCCCAGTGTTTTTACAAGCACAGCCAGCAATTGTCACAATCTTATGTCAGATTGCGTAGGCATTAAGTGCTTTGGCATTGGGTAACATCCTGACAGGCATGATCTGTTGTCAGTCTCCCGAAAGGTGTGCTCAGTGCTCATGTTGTGACAAAGCCTATGCTGAGTTACGGAGCAAGCTCCTCACAGACACCTCCACTAGCAAGCCCACCAAGGCTCACCTGTCTAATATCAACGGTATGCATGGGCACTTCAACAGCCAGACTTGTGCGAGCATGCACGACGTCTATGCTATGGCCCTGGCAGCAAAGCAGCATGCATACATATATGCTGCCATATATGGATATTCATAAGATTTAACAGTTGTGCGCTAGTGGACTGCCTTGAACAATTTGAGCAAATTTGCTCAATTGCACATGATCTACGTGTCGACACTGCAAATATGAGTGTTTGATTTACTGCAATAGAGGCTTTTGCTCACTAGGATTTTTTTGCCCGCAAAATGCATTCACGGATTAAAAGACTATGGATTGTTGCTGCTGATTTCGCAGATTGTAATTGAATATGAACATTCTTGATATTAATTGGAAATGTACAATGTACATGCATGTGCTAGCAGGGTGATATGCAACCTAGTGTGCTAACATAGTCCTACTATGCTAATATACACTGGCCCCTGTTAACCCATGTTACTGCTGCTCTAACATGTTATAGGTATACTAGGCAGCAACTAGTACCCATACTAAACCCCTCCCCCCTTTATTTTGTCGTGACACTTGCCAAGTTCAGTCAAGTGGCCAGCATTTTACAACATTCTGGTCACCTCAATCAGACATTGACTCTGCCTCCTTGGGATTCTGCAAGAAGAAGTCTGAGACACACCAAGCACACATAGAGCTGTTGAGTGCAAAGCAACATCTTCTGTCGCAATTATAAATATCAAACATTGGTTTCAAGCTTTCATTCGAATCTTCCTATTGCCTTTGCGGAAGGTCCTGAAATACTAGGCTGCTTTGTTTGTACATCACCATCATAGCAGCACTGGCTAGTCATGTTAGTTAGAAATAAAGCAAGTGGTATTGGGTTCAGCTGTAAAAATTTACCATGGGAAAGAAGCATGGCTGAAGGCCTGTCTTATCCATGCTGAAACTATTTACTGTGTTAAGGGCTGATTGACAATTCAGCTCTGTCTTACTCGGACCACTCCAGATAGGTCGGAAACAAGGGTCTGATCGTGCAATATCAGACAGGTCTTATCAGTCACATCTTTTACATCAGATAGAATCTGACTGAGGCTGATTTTGCATCAGATTTGTCTAGACCTCGTCTGAAACAGGCATATTTGGGCTGCAAGCTGGCTGCTGCTCTGGCTGTTCTGTACCTAAGGTTGCCTAATCTGCATCTTCCCCTAGTCTGCAAATCCACTCTAAAAAGGCAAGTGCTGTCACACAAATACATTTACACCGGCACCCAAGCTGCAAGCAGCAGAACAGCAGCAAGCTTATAACACAGGACGCCTAGCACATGACCAAACATCAAAACAGTTACCATAGCCAACAATTGCATAAGAGACATGCATGCCAAGGACATGAACTGCATGACAGTTTAATCATGATCAGGCTATAGCAAGCTCCTAATCTTCAGGGATGATCATGAGGATTTTCACTGTCATGGCAGCCATCACCCGCTGCACACCTAATGAATGCACAGGGCCTTGTCTATCTCAGTCATCATCCTGCATAACAGAGAAGCACCTTGGACCTCAGTTGGCAGCATTGTAAGCCAAGCATCAGAATACAAACACCTCTGCCGTGTGGGTACAACGTGTATAAATGTGTGGAAAAACGTGTGATGTGTCTGGATGTTTCAAGTGATGCATGCTCTCAGGCCACAGAACAAGTCACCAGCATTGCAATGCACAGCTGAAAGCAATGACTGTCTGCTCTGCAAGGCAATTTGTTGCCTCATTTTCTTGCTGCAAGGATCTAGGCAAACCACAGCTTCAGCACAGGCAGGGTGACCAAGAAAGCATAGCGTGCAGAGCGTACCACAAAGTTGTGTCACCAGCATTGCCATGCACAGTTGAAAGCAACTCCTGTCTGCTTTGCAAAGTAATCTGCTGCCTCAGTTGCATGCTGCAAGGACTCAGGCACACTACAGCCTCAGCACTAGCAGTGAGACTGAAAGAATAGCAAGGAGAGCGTATCAAGTGATGCATGCTCTCATGCAACAGAACGATGTCTCCAGCTTTGCAATGATCAGCTGCAAGCATTGCCTGTCTGCTCTGCAAAGCAATCTGCTGCCTTGAAGGCAAGTCTGATGCTATGTCCGTTTGTAATCTGCTCAAGCAATTTCTGAAAAGCTTTGGCCGTCTCAAAAGCTTTGCTTTCAAAAGGATGTCAATATCATATACTGTTACGACAACATCAGGAAGGATGATACGACAGACGCAGCTTCTACAGCACCAAAGGAGGCGTTTAAGAAATTAGTCAAGCTTGCGGCTGCTCAAACACAGAGGCTACGGCAAGCAGGTAAAGACTCTTTTGTTGCCATGCTAGGCATCAGTGCTCTCAACATGATGACTCTTGGCATGTGTTCGGCTGACAGGAAGTTTGCACCTGATGGAAGCTGCTGCGGCAGCTACTGGGGCCAAAAACAAGATGAAATAATAGGGGAGCTAATCAACTAGAATGTGCACAAGTTGAAAGAAAGTCAGATTCCCTGTAAGCCAATCAGGGGTGTTGCATGCCTTGATCCTGATAAGCTTGTAGCTGATGTGCCTCCAGACAGCAGTCTAGACTCAAAGTTTGTCAGCCTGTGAATGCTGTTGGGCAGGCCTATACTACAGATAGCTGCAGTACAGACTGTTTTCTCACGTCGTACCACTGAGTTTTTGTCATAGACGACGACACATCGACTGTGTGTGTTTGAGATCTACACACGGCAGGCAGCGCTGCATCCGCAGAACAGCCAGTCGTCCAAACTGCTCATCAGTTGTGCGCACAGCTGTTTCTGTAAGTATGATGTCGAGTACCCGCAGCAGGGAAGTCCGTGGCTCTTGCTCCCTTATCAGGCTGCGTGTTCACATCCTCGTCACTATTTTGGCTTGGATGCAAGCTGTTATCTGGCTGCCTCGTGTTGTGCCTTGTTCAATGCCTCACTGCTCACTTGCACCTGCTACACTACCTGCTACACTACCTGCAATGTGTTGTGAGCTTTCCTAGCATGAGTACGATGTCATCTGTGTTGTAAGCTGTGAGGGTTGCATGCTATAAGCAGCCGATTTGTCTGAGCAGCCCACTAGAGTGCAGGCAGCTGTTGCCATAATGTGTCAGGTCTTCAATTGTATTGCACAGCAGTCAGGGAACCTCTTACTGATCCTGTGCAGCTATGCTACTTGCAATGGCCTTTCAGCTGACTTGCACTGTGCCTTGAGCTTGCGTGCATGAATGTCACCAATTCCTTGTGTCTGTTTGACACGTGTGTTCAGCTGGAAACAGCACATGGAGTTCTCTCACATGCAGCCTGGTGTTGCTGACATTACATAGGCAGCCTATGATCGGCTGCTTTGACACACCTGAAAATTGCTGTACATTGCATGTTCATGCATGTTTGTGGTGCATGTGTATGCTTTGATGCCACAATGCATGTTTTGTCAGTTTTGCATTTTGATAAATTTTTGGTGTTGCCACTAGGGCCCAAGCAGACACTAGTAAGGTCACCTCAGTTCCTTCTTCAAATTCCAGATGTGGCAATAGAACTGTGAGTCAGTGTCTAAGTGCATTCAGCGCTGCTGGGAGATGTTGTGCAGACTCAGTGCTGTCTGTGGAGAAGCTGTCCAAGGCTGTCCCTGCCCTGAAATTTTTCTCAGATGCCCTCTATGACTGGGCTGATGATTATGGGGCAGAGCTCTTGACAACATTGGTGAGTCAACTCAACTGCTCACATAATGCTCAGCGTTCATAGTGCATATGCTGGTCTGTGCATCAGTTTGGCATGCGCATGCTTGTGTATTCATGTAATGATGACTCATGCCAGTATTTGCTGTGGCTCTTGCACTGACTCCTGCTGCGCTGGAATGCAGGTTCATGTCAAATGAGCAATGAGGTTTTGCGTACTGGAGAGTGGCACTGCAGACATAGTCAGAGGCCATCTATTGCTGACAAAGGGAACCTTGTTGCATGCTATACTGCTGGTAAGCTAGGGCTCATCTTGAGCGACATAGAGCTGAATGGAAACAGCTGTACGAGTGTACAATGACTTTATGCGCTTGAAGTCCCGAAGAGCCAACTCCAACCAGTTCACTTTGACAGACTCCCGGCCATCTTTATGCACAGGTAGTGGTTGTTCGTGTGATGCACAAGCATGCAGTACAACTTCAAGATGCTGCAATCCATTTTGTCTGATGGGGAATGGTGCCGCATATAGCTTATGGCTATTGCACTGGATCTAGGGTTTAGGATAAACCCTATGTAGTGTTGTCCCTGCTCTCTTGGTGCAGCCGCACTGTGTTGTCAACCCAATTGCGTTGTGCACTGACCAGGAATGCAATTCTGCAAGGGACTGGCAGGTAGGCCCCTTGCACAAGACCAAACTCAACACAGACAGTTCGTTGCTGGGGCTACTGGGCATTGACCCTTAGGGGTTCCTGCTCTCTTGGGCCACTTGACCATGTTGTTGCATCACTGCAGCAAAAATCAGCAAGTGAGCCAGAAAACAAGCGAATCACCGCTTGCAAATGATGACTGTCGGCAAGATCATTTCATGTGTAATAGGACCAGCCCACTTGAGATGCTCGACTGCTGCTTGCGTTGGCATTGCTGCTCTGTGGCATGCTTGAGCCTCTGCATTGCACACACAAGGCAGGCAAATGTCATGTGAAGCACCAGTATAGCGCAGAAGACTCCTCTGTATCCAAGCTGTTTGGCTAGAACTATTGCAGCTCTGCTGCGGCTGCTGGTTGCTGCTGACTTGAATGTGCCAAGCCCAGTATACACCCTTAGTTGCCACTGTCTTTCCCGTCATACATGTTTGAATACACCCTGACTATGGTGGTCTGCAGCTGCAAATGCTTCTCACAACAAGAGTTCGCTACCAGCCTGCTCCTGACCTTGAAGAAGCCCATCTGTTGTTGGTGCGCTACTACATCGCAGCACCTGACCAACACCTGTCAAAAGAACAGAGGGAGCAGGATTTGACATTACGCCACCTGGTTTGGGGACAATCAGCGCCCCGCAGCAGGTCCAGGACTCCCATGCCAGTGTATTCGGTTGTGGAGCTTGATGTAGTCAGAATGCAGGTCTGCATTTCACCACACTTCAGCTACTGGCAAGCTGGGGACAGCAACCATTTCCTGTTGAAGGACCTCATTGACTGGTGGCCACCTGAGGAGCTCCTTGCATTGACAGTCATGTGCAAGCTAGCAAGGGGTACTGTTGCAGTCTTGAATGAGACAGATGATGACAGTGATGATGAGGATGTTACATAAGGTCCAACTGCTGTCTGATTTCAGGAGCGTAGTACACATGATTACAAGCTAGACCTGTGCACCTTTGATGATGCTCTATTGACATTCTGAGAGGTTGTGATAAGACTTGGTCCTAGCATGCTGTTGAGCAGGCGGTGTATGTCAGTGACTTCAAGTTGTATCTAGAATTGCAATCAGCGCTCAGCGCAGACTGCTTAGTCACAATGTATGGCAGACTCCTTGTATTTGACACGCTGTGCTTTGAGACATTAAGCATGTCATCAGTGATGTTCAATCACAGTGGTCTCGTGCTACTTTGTATGTGGTGAGAGCTGAAACTCTGTGAAGTATACTGATAGTTTGTGTGTGAACTTGAACACACAGTTTTCAATGAGGCCTGATACACTTTCAAACTGTACACATGTGTGTATTTCATGGTTTCAGACAATGCCAGTCTGCCATGAGTGTGAAAACTCTGTGTTTTGGCTCTGGTCGAACTGGGTGTTCTGGCTCTAGTATGCAGGAGTTTCAAAACTGGCAGTTTTTGACCCAGTCAGCAAAACTGCTGCCAAAAATAGAGACGAACAAACGTAGGGATACTCAGGATCATTTCGGCAGAGCAGCACATCATCGCAGATCAGCAGGTGCTTTGAGTAGACGCCAAAACAGAGGAAGTCTGCAAACATGGAAGCTTGTGTTGCTACACAACCCTGTCCTTAGCACAAGTGACATCATGTGCTGTTCCTATCAAAGTCGTTTGCATTGATGCACCCAACTGCTGCAGCCATGCTTGAGGCTGCATGGAAATCAACTACTCTGGAATACCAGATTTCATTACAGAAAGAGAGGAAACAATTGTCCCAAGGCACACCTACAGGGGTAGTGGTAGAAAGCTGCATATCCCAGATGGGGAGCCAGACCTTGGCCCAAATAATGACCTGTATGCACCGTTCTCAGGCAGCGGCCATGAATGGCTGAGCAATAATCACATCCTGAATTGTGTGCTATAAATGCTGCACATGCGATACCCTGACGCTGAGCAACAGAACATGGGAGGTGTCACACACCCTGTGCCCTCGGTGCAAGAGCTACTGCACAAGGTGAAACAAGCAGGTGACAACAGCCCACTAGAGTATAGCACTGATATCTCTCAGGCCGGTGAGGGACACTCTCTCTCCAGATGGCCCAAGCCCTGCCATTGTATTTGGGGACAACACACACTGGAGAGTGATGCTCATCAATGCAAGGAGGAGACATGAAGACTTCATGGATCCCTTTGGTACAGGCTTCCTGCATGCAGTGAGAACAAGCATTCACATTTCTATACAAGAGACAAATCTGGCACATGGACATTCACAGAGTGGACCAAAAAGATACAGGCTAGAGGAGACACCTGGAATTGTGGAATATGGGCAATATGGATACAGGAGAAGTGGTTGCGATACTGGAGTCAGACAGAAGCAGCAGAGACATTTGGTGACTGGCTGGAACATGCTGTTGACATGATCCCTGAAGGCCAAGATCTTAGGCAACACTACCATGTTGTCATGCAAATAGCAGGCACAGCAGGAGAAGACGGCATGACAGACCTACACAAGTCACGATAAATATCTACGTCTAGGATGGCAAACCACAGGGACAAGCAAGCCCTATGTGACACATACAAAGCATGCATGCATAAAGGTGTATATAGTGAAAGTTGAAGCAGGAGAAACATACCAAGCAAAGAAGCAGCAGCCGCCAACCTCCATTGCAAAAAAGCTGTACAAAAGAGGTCATCCACCTCATACAACAAAAGGAACAGTCAAGACAAAGAATCAAACTGCGAGCGCAAGCTGCAAAGGAATGGATGAAGGCTTGGCAGCAGCAAGGTCTGAACAGCCAGCCTGGTGCAAATGAGCAGTAGCACAAGAGTAGCGTGGAAACAGCGCAGTGTGAACACGGTGAACAAAGCAAATCGAGACATATTAAGAAACCCGCCCCTGATGGGAGCACACAAGCACATAGGCCAGGTAGCATAGAGGCATGTCTGGCTGCAGCACATGAAAAGAGTGCATTAAAGGAGCAGCCAGTACCTGGAACGGCGCACGATGAGTAAAACCAGCCGGGAGCCCACGAGATGCACACATTAAGCTCAGGAGAAGCGGCAAACCTGAAGCAAAATGAGAATGAATTACACAGTCACTCAGACCTTGGCAAGTTTGACAGGGGACAGAAAAGGAAACAGGCCAGTGCGGCTTCAGACACACACATTGATAAGGCGGCAAAGTATAGCGAAGAATGCAGAGATTCCCAGCAAAAAGTCACCAGGCAACGAGAAGAAGAAGAAGACAGCAGGAATATACAGCCCCTACTGTGACCACATGACAATACTGACATGGAAGGTGATGGGATCTACAATAATTCCAGATGAACTAAGGGAGATTGCAGACCAGAAACAGCCATGGGTCATTGTGATGACAGAAACCAAGCTGACTGGCGTAAACAAGACAGGCTTTTCTTTGGACCGTACCTGCCAGAGTACAAGTTATACCACAGCTGTGGAAAGGGCAACAACAGTGGCCACTAGAATTGGCCTAGGATTGGCTCAGGATGGGTCACAATGGCGGTCCATAACTCCCTCACCACTCAAAACTCAATAGAGACAATCAGCCACAACCACCCTGCAGCTAAAGCACACCTTAAAACATTTGAGATCAAACCTCCAGGAAGTGATTGGTTGACCATATGGGGAGTGTACCTGCCGAGCGATGACATGCAAAAGAGAGAACAGCTGTATCAGGTAATACAGAATGACATGAAATTGGAGGCAGACAAAGCAGCGCGAGCAGGCCTACCACAGCCCTACAATTTCATGGCTGAGGACATGAACGCAGCATTACTCACAGGAGACGTGCCAAAGGCCAAGCTTGACAGGAAGGACATCAGGCATCAAAACTTTGTCAAGGCTCTATGTCTTCACACAACACAATCTGACAGACAACGACTCAGGCAGTACACTTTTTGCCATAGAACAGATGGCAACCAAGACAGCAGAATCGATGACATATTCATATCTGAATCCATGTGCACTGAAGTGTTCCCTTCCACAGAGATCTTGAACACATCAGGTGATGCAGACCATGCACCAGTCCTGGTCAAACTGCCACTTTTATGAATTTGTTGAAGCCAGGTCCTGACCCTGTTCCACTGCCTCTTGAGCCCAGACTAAAAACACCAGCCCCGCAGGAAGACCTGAAAGAATTCCAAAAGACTTTTGACCAGGAGACTGGAGCATCAACAGCAAACTGTTGTATGAGCTAGACAGTACCTTAGAACTGGCATACACAATCATGGAGTCACTGAGTCAGAGTGAGACATTGAAAGAGACACTGACATCCATGAGCATAGGGGCAAATACTATTGAGCACCTTGACTGCCTTCTACAAGCAATCCTGCAACAGGTGTTGCCCATAGCCCAACTTATCTGTAAATTGTCAAAACGGGGTCCAGCTGGTGGCATCCGACTAGGGACAAGATGTACTAGCCGCAAACTTGAGGGATCAAGCAAATGAAGAAAGAGCCTCCACAAAGTCGCTGTGCATCACAGAGATGCCAAACCTGAAGGCAAAGAAGCGTGCAAAGAAATGCATGACGTTGTACAGACAGAACAGAACAAGATCCCTGAACAGCATAGAAACAGCTTCCTACAACCGCCCAGACAGATTGACAGGAAAAGCCGGCAGGTGTATGAACAATTGTGCACAAAGGCCTGCAAGACAGCAGCCAGAAGCAAAGACAAGATCACAAAAGAGCTGAAATGGCAGAGCAGCGCCGCAGCACGACAAGCATACAGAAGCAATACCCAGCAAATCAAACACAGATGAACAAGCAGTTCTTTGGAGAAGCAAGTGACAAAAAACTAATAATGTATGTACAAAACACGGAAACAGGGCCATGAGTAAATAATTCTGATACAGTGCTTGAGAACGTACAGAGCAGCTTTCAACGACAAGCAAAGCCAGCCTCAGGATCTGCAAAGACGGGATCTTTCAGGCCGAATGACAAAAACCTAAAGTATCCGTGGAAAGATGGTGCATACAGCAGTATTGACCCCTTTACACTAGAAACAGCTACTGGAAAGCCAGGATTTAGAAACACATCGTTACTTGAACATGTACGCAATCCCTGTATCTTTCAGGAGAAGATGAGACACGTAAAGAATGGAAAAGCACTTGGCCCTGATGGCATCCCAAATGAACTGCGTAAGCATCTACCAGAAGGGGTGCACCAGGCAATCCACAAGCTGTTCATCCTGATGTGGATGACAGGAACAACGCCCAACGCGTGGAAGGAGTCTCAGACAGTGCTCCTGCATAAAATGGGCAATGAACATGACTTGGGAAACTGGAGGCTACAAGCACTAGCCAACGCTCTGTACAGGCTCTGGACAGGGGTAATTGCAGAATGCCTCTACAAGTATGCAGAACACTTCAACATCCTAAGTAGCGCCCAGGAGGGCTTCAGAAAGCAAAGAACACAATACGGCAGCTGCAAAATGTAATGAACATCATGTCAGATGCAAAATTAAGCCAGCAAGACTTGTACTTGCTGTATGTGGATTTCAGCTCAGCATTCAACACCATAGACCATGTCAAACTGCTGTGTATTATGCATGACTTCGGACTTCCAGAGAATGCTATTGAAGTGATAGCTGAGCTATACACCAATGCCATTACCAAGATCAGGCTCTACTTTGCAAGAACAGGACCAATCAAGATAAAGAGAGGCACAATAAAAGGAAATACCTTGTCCCCGCTCCTCTTCTTAACCTACATTGAGCCTCTGTTGAGGTGGTTGCAGTCAGGAGGCAGAGGCTACAAATTTGGTTGCCTGAGCAAGAGCATGCATGCTGACCACACCACAAGCGCATCTGCATACGCAGATGACATGTTTGCAGCAGCCCTATCAGCAACTGACCTTGCAAGACAAGCAGAGAAGATGTTAGCTTTTGAAAACTGGTCAGGCATGGCTGTGAATGTCAAGAAATGTGTTGTGACAGGAATACTGTGGGGCCAAGCCCGCAGGAATGGCAGTGATAAGGTGCTTTCAAGCAAAATGATAGAGATGCTTCAGCAGAGGCTGGGAATGGTCAAGATGTGTAACACACCTATCCCATTCCTACACCCCCATACCCCCACAGACCCCCAAAGACGAAGTACAAGGCTAAGCACACTGCAGCCATGCCAAGAGAAGGTGAAAAAGAGGAAGCACGAGGCCTACAAGCAGGCAAAGAGGAAGAGCAGGAGATCCAGGACAGTCAGCACAGAGTACAAGGCAAGGCAGGACCTGGACGAAGGTGATGCAAATGAAACCAAACTTTACAATGAATATAAGAGGGGTATATTGTTAGTACATGGGGAAGACACCTACGAAAAGATCAAACTAGACCTGAAGGCACCCCCCCAATCGGACTCGGGTGTGAACAGCCCCATAGAGCAATACTCAAAACCACTGAGCGCCAAAGAGACACAAGCATCATACCAGGCGTGGATCACCGACCAAAAGCTAAGAAAAGGCAGACACAGCTTGGGATGCTGCATGATAAGATGTGCTTACAGAAAGACTTCCTGCCTCCTGGCCTGACATTTGAACAATTCTGGGCCCGCATGAAACACCACAGCAGAAACCCACGCGCTCTGGAATACTTATATGGCCAACAGCATTATATGGACCATATCAGACATGAGTGTCATATCACAGACGGAACAAACCGTATCAGGCAAAATCAATACATGGTCCAATGGGCTGACATATACATACTCAAAAGGCACCTGCCAGTGTCCTCAGAGCAAGGCTACAAGGTGATAGCAGTAGACGCATGTCCAATTCTGAGGCAATGTGCTGGAAAAACAGCATGTCATCAAGCGGTAAAAGCCACATGGGAACCAATCAGAGAGCCAGCCCAGAACGTACCAAAGGAAGTGATGGAAGACTTTTGAGGCCAAGAAAGCAGGACTCGAGCCCCTAAAGCTGGCTAGGGACAGTTGCGCCAGACCAGATCAAGCTAAGTCAGACATAGATAAACAAGGCTATCAAATGCCTGTACAAGACAAAGCAGTGTCTGCCTTTCTGCATGAACTAAGCTTAGCAAAATTTATGACTGTAGACCCCAATGACACAGTAAACCCTGACCAAGACATCAAACCCATGTTCAAGTATGTCATATCAATGAGTTGGAGGGGTCAATGTGTTAGGGAGACCATGGCCAATATGTACAATCCCTCTAGCAGGTTATGCGATTCAATTACTATGCACCGCCTCTGCATCCTCTACAACGCCTTCAGACAATCACAGTTGCACCAACCTGAGACACACAAACATTATGGTCCTTTCGATTCGATTCGATTCGATATGTTTAATGTCCTGGGAATGTCCTTTATGACATGCTACTTTAGCATGTGCGCAGGGGATGCATTGTTTGGAGCCAACTTTGATGCGTACAGCGTGAAGTGGACCGGTGCATCACAAATGTTGGGTCGTTGAGCACATAATGCATTCCCAGGCCTTTCAGCAAGCAGAGGCGTGACTGTCAACTGCCTGTTGCTGGCAGATGCATGATTATGTTGCAATCTAGGCTTGTCTCTTTGACATGATCGCCATTTACACTGGCCATTTTGCAAGGGCTTGTAGGATGTTGATCCATTGTACCGGTCTTGCTTTTGCAGATGAGCAGTATGGTGGACGTGAATGTCCATGTCTACATCACTGCATTCTTTACTCGTATGAAGCCAGTACTAGCATGCAGTTCAGCACATTTGGATTACAGCAGTCATGCCTCGCCAGGACAGGAAAATGGACGCCACGACTATTTTTAAATATCCATAATGCATAGGACCAGTGGGAATTCATAACAGATGATCGCAAGATTGCGGAAGAAGGACTAAGTGACCACAACACAGGCAAGCTTTTGGCATCAGATGGGGGCAGAGTGAAGTCAATGCCAGTACTTAAACCTTCACGCCTTTCACAGTACCTCTGGCTTGTTGTCAAGCTTCACTGCGCACTATGATCAGCTGAGCTCAGTGTTAACGGTGCAGCTTTTTCTAAGACAAGAAGGGACTGGAGTACAATACGACATACTATCGCTGAGAAACAACAGATTTGATGCAAGCAGTCAAACGTTTCCAAATCTGAGGCACCAAGAACAAACACTCTTATGGCACCTATCCAATCAACATTTCAGCAAAGGCAATTGAATGAGTTTGCAAGGAGAGTCCCAAGATTACACATAAGTCCATCTTCCCTTACAGCTGACAGAGATGCAAGCTGACAGCTGACACAGAGGCCAAAGAAGAATTGCGACCTTATCGTCAAGAACGAGTATGCCAACTACACAGAAGTTTGGGTTAGGTCGTCAACAAACAAAAACCAACTTGTATTACTGTCTACGACCTGTGATCTGCCACTCAATGGCGCATGCCTTGCTTGTCAGAGACTGCCAGCCTCTTGACAGTGGCTTCCAACATGCTGATGTTTGCAAAAATCTGCGATCCACGCAAAGATACACTCAGATGAGGTCGGCCATAATTGCATCATCAATGGAACGCTGATTAGTTGCATGGACTGCTCACTGGTAAGCAAAGGCTTTCGCTAGAACCCTGTCTGATATCTGACCCATGCAAGCATACCTCATCGACCTGATGCATAAACTCCATTTGCTGTGCAAAAGGCATCAAAGGTGAAGCAGGCAGGTCCGCTGCATCTCTTGACTCCCTGTACCAGATCAATGCTGAGCTTGCATCTTGGTAAGTGTATCAATAACTGTTCACGACTTCCACAGTAACTTCACACCAAGCAAGACATGTGGTAGCAGTTATCATATCAGCGGTAAGAACAACTAGCTTACCCGCTTGGCACCTGTGTACAGGCACTACTGAGAACAATTTCCTCCTGAGGAATGTCGTCAAAGTCACAACATATGTTGCTACAGTCCATGCAGGCTGCCAGAAAGAATCTGAATGCAAAGCCAACCTTGAACAGGAACACATTGCACACCTGAAGCAACAACTCTGCTAAAATTTCCTCAGCTGTGCTCCTTTGCTTGTCAGCTAGCTGTCTAATGCCTTGCAACATCTCAACCAACTGGGCCTGCTGCCAAGGCTGAGCAGTCGCACATACTGGCAGTGAGCTGGGGGTGCTTTCGTGCAGGCTAGGTCTTGCCTCTGTTCTATTGGGCTCCAGCTTCTGCAGGACTTGCTTTGCTTCCGAGAGTTGCCGATACAACGACGTGATCTCTTCAGCTTGCGCTCGCACTGTGGTCTCAGGGCAGCGGCTTTGCAGGCCGAACGCCTGGTCGTCAGGCTTTTCCGAACCTGATTGATAGCCTGCTCCAGCAGCATAAACGGGGCTGAAAGTACGCCTTACTGAGGAAGAGTACATGTGGGGAGAAGAAGCGGCAGTCAAGTCGTCCATGTTGCAGCGCAAATTGCTTCTTTGCGAAAACACAAGCAACATAAGGGTTTTTATAGTAGCCTGGACAGCAATGGATTTGCCCTTGTGAAAAAACGAAGTGATTGGGTACTTACTGCTTTATGAGCCGAATTGGCAGCTATAGACAGCCTCCCAAGAACAGTATGCGGGAAGCAGCCAAGAGGACCCTGTACACCAGATAAGCTTGCTAACCCAGTCTTGGCTTTCCAACGCTGAGTAAAGAGTCGTCCACGCTGCTTTGCTGTTTGTCAATGCAGTCAACGTCACAGTTGTAGCTTGGTGCAGTCGCTTGTGCTGTCTGTTCCCGGTGCACTTGCTGATCTGATACTTGCAGACACCACTGATCGCTCAGGCGTGTATGCATAAAGTTGCGTGCGCGCTGCAAAATTTGCATGCAAAGTCTTTCCGTCCAGCATCGCCATTCTGTTGACCAAGAGTTGTTTGCAGCGTCTGCTTCAGCCGTCCAGGTGAGTGCTTCGAGCGTGACGAGGCACACACCGACATTGTCTGTACCGTCTGCCATGTTCAAGAAGCCGCCAAACTGCACAAAGTGCCGTCTCAAGAGGATGAACCCCTGACTTCAAGTTCAGACTCCGAAGCATTCACAGAGACCACTGAATCTGACATGACGTCTACTGTTTGCAGGACCGCAAGCTTCTGCAGATTGATGACGCAGCTGCCACTGTTGCTGCTGCACCCCTTACAGCTGCCAGTGCTTCTTCTGTATCCCTGAGAGCAGACTTGTCATCCGGCAACAATGACACCATGGCCCACACCATCCTTTGAAATATGACCCCTGCCTACAAAACAAGTCTAGCAAGCTTGCTAGTGCTTCTGCTCCCTCATCATGATAGAATCCTTCAGCAACATCACCTGGCTCCTCTACTTTACAGTATCACCAGTGCTAGTGCAACTTTCTCAACGCTTTAATGCACCATTGGTGACAGCAACTCTTTTTCTGAGCTGCTCTCGAGCACAAGCACAAGTATCACAAGCACAGTGCCAGTGCGTCTTCCTCTTGAATTTCAGGGTCATCAACAACTGCAATTGCCAATGCAAATGCAACTGCCAATGCAAATGAAACTGCAACTGCCAATGCAACTGTTGACAGCCGTGGTGATTACTACAGCACGCCATGTTCATCTGACCCTGTCTCTGAAAGAATGAAGCCTTTGTTGAGTTCAGCATGTCTCTTCTTCTTGCATGACCTCAAGAGGACTGGCTAGTCTGCCTGCCTGCATGCAGCAAGCTAATTGCTTGTAAGTTGATTGTAACCGTACTTGCTATGCATTGCTGTGCAGCACATCCCATCAACCCATGCATTCAGTGCATGAGGTATCGATGGTGTGCACGCATGCTGCCTGTAATGCTATGTGTCACTCTGCTCATTTCTGATTGATCCAATTTCAAATGTACAATGTGGCTTGTTTACTTTGCTCTTGTTCAAGCCACACGGCTTTCACTCACATTCATGAAGGCTGTCATTGGTCGCATTTGGCTGAGTCACAAATGCATCTTCTACCCAGTGCGCAACTGCAAGACTGCTTGGCAGACCTAATAGTGACAACTTCATGTGGCTCAGCAAAGACAACAGCTGGTGCATGATCACGCACATGGAAGACACTGGTTGTCAATTGAGCCAGCCAAAAGCCTGAAGGCTTTGCAAGTGCAGTGGTAGCTGCCAGCGCACTTGGTACCCTACAGCCAGACACAGTTGTCGATGACAGCTTTGGTACATGCCTCACTTCAGTATTGCTGGCTGTGAGCAGTGAAGACCAGTCAAGGCCAGCACCAGTACGCAAATGTCCGCGACAGTCATCACAAGCGCCCACCGCAAGCTCCAAAGCGTGTTGCAAAGCATGCTGCAGAGCATGACGGCACAGCAGCTCCTAGCAATGCAGACTGGTGTCATGTTGCACTGTATATCAACCTTGCCACGTACAGAGTGCCGTTGACCTCAGAAGCCCAGGCCTTGCCAGAATACGACGTGCGCAGCATGCTTGTGTCACTGCAGTTACACCTGTGGAGATTTCCTCTTCATACAAATGTGCCGTGAACCAACGTTCATGCACTGCAGCACTGGTCAGGGCAAGATGCATTCCCCACTGTTCAGTGCTGCTCTGCAGAACAGGCCCACAGCAGGCACTGTGTCAATGCAGTTACACCTGTGGAGTTCTGCGCTTCATGAAGGTGTGCAGTGAACCAACGTTCATGCACTGCAGCTCTGTTCAGGGCAAAGTGCAATCCCCACTGTTTAGTGCTGCTCTGCAAAACAGGCTCACAGCAGGCAGTGTGTCACTGCAGTTGCACCTGTAGACATTTGCTCTTCATACAGGTGTGCAGTGACCCAGCACAAATGCACTGCAGCACTGTTCAGGGCAAAATAGCTTCGCAACTGTTCAGCGCAGCTCTGTAAAACATCTGCAAAACAGGCTCAC
>JAABUO010002197.1_pt1 | contig 24119 bp, 20 predicted proteins | sample 5559291 | NCBI WGS metagenome assembly JAABUO01 (sample SAMN10711878, study PRJNA513372) | rock metagenome | isolation source: Antarctica rocks | place: Antarctica: Victoria Land, Finger Mt sud
CAAACGGACCGGCGTTGGCGTGCGCCTGCTCGTCTGCCCGTTGCCCGTCAAGAGCCCCTGGCTTAACCCCATCGAGCCCACATGGCTCCATGGCAAGCGCAAGGTCCTCGCGCCCAACCACCTGCTCTCGGCCGCCGCTCTCGTCGCGCGCGTCTGCTCTGTCTTCGACTGCCCCCCTGCGCCCCACCTTCTCTCGCCCCCAAGACCTTCAAAGAAAGCCGCTTAATTCTGCACTAGGTATGCAGCAGCGTCACGGCAGAGTAAGCGGCTCATCGACGGCGCTCAATCTATTCTGGGCAGCCATTAGCATGGCTACGCGGGTGATGTGCGCCGATATCCCGCACGACGGCGTGTTTGATGTGCCCCCAAATCACGGGCTGATGCTTGACGATGACGCGGTTAACGTGAACGTCAGATGCTCTTCGCCCGCTAACAGTGTCTATAGCGTGGGCCAGCCGGCATGCTCGCGTACATGGCGGCATCTTAGGCGTCGAAGGCGAAGAGGTAGGCGGCAACGGTGTGCTACACTTGCGACAGCGGGCCAGCAGGTCGTGCGTGCGCTGCTAGTTGTGTCATATCCTGCGAGCATCGACTGCGCGCCACGACATAGACATCATGCCGATCGCTGCACTATGATGTCTATGTGCGTAACACGCGGCCTGAAGGGGAAGATTCGATGTCCAGCGGATTCCAAGCGGACCATCCATTGACGCAGAACGAACTGCAGTACCATCTGCATCTTTCTCCAGGAGATTTATCACCTATTGTTCTCCTGCCGGGTGATCCGGCGCGCGTGCCGGTTCTGGCACAGGTGTGGGATGAGGCGACAGCGGTCGCGGAGAATCGAGAGTACCGCTCGATGCGTGGCGTATACCACAACACTCCCATAAGCGCCTGCTCCACTGGCATCGGCGGCCCATCGACCGAAATCGCACTTAACGAACTCGCCGCTATCGGATGCAGCGCCTTCATCCGACTTGGTACCACCGGCGGCCTGCAGGAGCACATTCGCTGCGGCGACGTCATCATCAGTACCGCGTCAATACGCTGGGACGGCGCCGGCGCCTCGTATGCGCCGGACGCGTATCCTGCGGCCGCCTCATACGAGGTCATCCTCGCGCTCATCGAAGCCTGTGAACGGCTGGGACTGACCTACCACCTCGGCGTATCCGCGACGGTCGCGTCATTCTACGCCGCGCAGAGTCGACCGGCGTACGCAGGGTATCGAGGCCGCGACGCCAACCGGGTCGATGAGTTGCGCGCGATGGGCGTGGTGAACCTGGAAATGGAGGCCGCCACGATCCTGACGCTCTGCTCGCTCTTCGCGCTCCGCAGCGGCGCGGCCTGCGTGGTCATTGCCGATCGCTTTCGCAATGAGTGGCGCCCCAATGGCGCGGACGAGGTTTTGGCCAGGCTGGGCGCGGAAGCGACGGTGACACTCGCCGCGCACGACGCGTTGAAGCGACAGGCCGGCAAGCGGTGGTACTTCCCCGGGTTGCACGCACATGGCGCCCAACCCTGATTAGGCCACCATTGCCCTACCCTACGCGCCAGCCGTGGCCTTCGCCGGGACGACCTGCTGGCCGAAGCCCGGCTGCCCCACGACCTGGCCCGCGGCAAAGACCGTCCGCCCGCGCACCAGCGTCCGCTCGACCTTACCCTGCAGGCGCATACCCTCGTACGGGCTCCACTTGTTTTTTGAGAACAGGCGCGAGCCGTCGACGGTCCACTCCTTGTGCAGGTCCACCAGGGTCAGGTCGCCATCGGAGCCCACCTGGATAGCGCCTTTCTGAGGATACAAGTTGAAGATCCGCGCCGTGTTGGTGGAGAGGAGCGCGGCCAGGCGGGGCAGGCTGAGCCCGCGCCGGTTGACCCCCTCCGAGAGCATCAGCGGGAGCATCGTCTCGATGCCGATCAGGCCGTTGTGGGCGTCCCAGATGTTAGCCCGTCCCGGCTCTTTCTCGGCCCGCGAGAACGGCGCGTGGTCCGAGCCGATCGTATCGATGGTCTCGTCGAGCACGTAGCGCCACAACTCCTCCACGTTGGCCCGGCGACGCACCGGCGGCGAGCACTTGGCGTAGGGACCCTGCTCGTCCAGCGCGCTCGTGTCCAGCACCAGGTATTGCGGGCAGGTTTCCACCCACACGCGCTGCCCGCGCGCTTTGGCCTGGCGCAACAATGCCGCGCCCACGGCCAGCGTCATATGCACGTTATACAGGCGGACATCCGTCTCCGCCGCCAGCACGAGCGCGCGGGAGATCGCCGAGTACGAGGCGATCTCCGGCCGTGAGGCCAGGTAGGCTTGCGGGTCCGTGCGGCCCGCCGCGTGTAGGGCGCGCTCGCACTCTTTGATGATGGCGTCGTTCTCCGCGTGCAGCCCGAGCAGCCGGCCCCGGCGCGCCAGCACGCGCATCGTCTCGAGCAGGACGCCGTCGTCGACCGGTGGATACTCCACCGCGGACCAGCACATGAAGGCCTTGTAGGCCACCGCGCCCAGGGCGTCCATGGCCGCGATGCGCTCCTCCAGCCCATCCAGGCTGGCGGGCACGATGCCGCCCCACAGGGCGTAGTCGGTCACCGCCAGGGCGGCCGCGCGGCCCTGCTTGAGGCGGAAGCTCGCGGCGTCGACGGTCGGCGGATCGCTCAGCGGCATCTCGATGACCGTCGTCAGCCCGCCAGCGGCGGCGCTGCGCGTGCCGCACTCCCAGTCCTCGCGCGTCGCCATCGCGGCCGTGCCGGGGTCCCAGAAATGGCAGTGCGGGTCGATGCAGCCCGGCAACACCACGAGCCCCGCCGCGTCGATCACCTCGTCGCGCGCCCGCAGGTCGCCGGGCTCGTCGACGATCGCGCTGATGCGCCCGCCGGTCAGGCCGATGCTGGCCCGGACCACCCCCTGGCCCATCACGACCGTCCCATTGATCATCGCCACGTCCACGTCCATAGACTATCCTCCCTTAACTCTCGAAAGTGACACCCTTGACCGCGGAGTGGAAATAGCGTGCGCGCACACCCACCACCACGAGCACCAGCATGGTGATGACGTAGGGGATGACCTGCAGCAACTGCGGCGCCGTCTGTGCCACCAGCTGCAGCCGGATGGCCAGCGCCTGCGCCGCACCGAAGAGGAGCGCGACCGCCAGCATGGGCAGCGGCCGTCCGCGCGCGAAGAAGATGGCGGCCAGGGCGATCAGGCCGCGGTCCGCCGTCATGTCCCGGCTGAAGGACCCCACGTAGACCAGCGAGAGATAGGCCCCGGCGATGCCGCACAGCGCGCCGCTGAGCCAAATCGTCTGCATGCGCATCCAGAACACGGCCACGCCGACGGCCTCCGCGGCCTCCGGTGCCTCACCGACGGCGCGCACATGCAGCCCCCAGCGGGTACGGTAGAGCACGAAGGCCGTGACCAGCACGAGCAGGAAGGCGAGGTAGACGAGCGGATCATGGGCGTTAAGGACCGGGCCGAGCACCGGGATGGCCGCGATGATGGGCAGCGTGATCGTGGGTATCGCGGGGATGTTCGTCGGCACGAACGAGCCCTGCTGCCCGAAGACGCCTTGCAGCAAGAGGGCGGTCAGCGAGGACGCCAGCAGATTGACGGCGATCCCGGCGATGAATATGTTGGCCTTGAACTGCAGGTTGAAGTAGCCGAAGATCGTGGCGACGGCCAGCCCGGCGGCGAGCGCCGCGCCCATGCCTAAGAGCAGGCTCCCCGTGAGGTTGGCCATCCAGATGGCCGCGAAGGCGGCGATGAGCATGAACCCGTCCATGGCGATGTTGAGCACACCCGCGTTGTAGGTGAGTAGGCCGGCCAACCCGGCGAAGATGAGCGGTGTGCTGATGCGGATGATCGCCCGCGCCAACTCCAGATCAAACACGTGACTCATCGCGCTCCTCCTGCTCTTGCTGCTCCTGTAGCTCCCAGGCCGTGTGCGGCGCCGCCGGCACGACGACCGTGACGTCGCGCCCTTTCCGGCGCAGGCGCAGCCGGGTGTAGGTGAACTCGGCGGCGAGGAAGAAGATGATCACCGCCTGCAGCAGCGTGACCAAGTCCTTGGTGATGTTGCTCTGCATCTGCAACTGCTGGCCGCCGCTGTTGAGGGCGCCGAGCAACAGGGCAGCGACAACCACGCCCAGCGGGTTGTTCTTGGCCAGCATGGCGATGGCGATGCCGTCGTTGCCGTAGCCCGGCGAGAAGCCGTCGTAATACGCATGGTAGACGCCCAGGGCTTCCTCCGAGCCGGCCATGCCGGCGATGGCTCCGCTGATGACCATAGCCAGGATCAGGCCGCGGGCCACGTTGAGGCCGCCGTAGCGCGCGAAAAGCACGTTGAGGCCGATCATCTTGAACTCGTAGCCGCGCGCCGTCAGCCCCCAGAAGGCCAGCAGCAGCACGGCCATGGCCACGGCCAGGAAGATGCCCGCGTTGAGCTGCGAGTACGGCGTGAGTTGGGCCAACTGCGCGGTGGGTTGGATGTCGTACGTCTTGTTGGTGGGCCCCGGGGCCTTGAACGGGTAATCGGAGAGGTAGCTCGTGAGCAGCAGCGCCATCGGGTTGAGCATCAGGCAGACCACCAACTCGTTGATGCCAAGCAGCGCCCGCAACAGGCCGGGGATCAGGGCCCAGAGCACGGCCCCGACCATTCCGCAGAGGAAGGCCACGGGCAGGTGGATGGGCGCGGGCAGCCGCAGCATGTAGCCCGCCTCGGCAGCGAAGAAGGCCCCGAAGAGCATTTGCCCTTCCGCGCCGATGTTCCAGATGCCCGCGCGGAAGGAGAAGGCTACGGCCAGCCCGGTGAAAATGAGCGGCGTGGTAAATTGCAGGGTCGTGAAGATACTTGCCCGGCCCTGGAAGGCGCCGGCGAGCAGGATGCCGTAGGCGGTAAGGGGATTGTCGCCCAGCACCAGCATGATAATGCCGCCGACGATAACGGCGAGGGCCGACGCCACCACCGGGCGGGCGACCCCCTGCAGGCCGCCGCCGAGTCCGCGGATCACCCTGTCCCACGGCCGCGCTGGCGGGACCGCGACCGGCGCCTCCCCAATACTATTGGTCCCGCTCACACCTCGACCTCCTCCCGCGACTCCGCCTGCCCCGTCATGCCCGCCATCAGGTACCCGACGGCCTCGACCGTGGCCTCGTGGGCCGAGAGGTCGCCGCGCACCTCGCCGTGGAAGAGCACCACGATGCGGTCGGCGAGGGCGAAGATTTCCTGCAGGTCCGCCGAGACCAGGAGGACGGCGCACCCCTGGTCGCGCATACGTACGAGCGTCTGATGGATGAACTCGATGGCTCCGATGTCCACGCCGCGCGATGGCTGATCGGCCACGATCAGTGCCGGCCGCGAGGAGAGTTCGCGCGCTAGCACGATTTTCTGTTGGTTGCCCCCCGACAAGGCGCGCGCCGGGAGGCTCGCCGCGCCGCCACGCACGTCGAACCGTCGTAAGAGGTCCCCCGTCCGTTCGCGCACCGCGCCCAGGCGCAGCAGCCCCCGGCGCTGGTAGTCTCCGTCGCGCTGCTGGCCCATGAGCATGTTCTCGGCTAGCGAGGCGTCGAGAGAGAGCCCGACCAGGCCGCGGTCCTCGGGGATGTAGGCCAGGCCGCGCCGGCGTAACGCGGCCGTACCGAGGCCGGTCACGGTAGCCCCGCCGAGGCGCACCTCCCCGGCCGTCGCGGCGCGCAGGCCCGTGAGCACTTCCACCAACTCGCTCTGGCCGTTGCCCTGCACCCCCGCGATGGCCACGATCTCGCCACGGCGTACCGTGAAGGAGACGCCACGCACCGCCGCGACGCCCCGCGCGCTGTTGGCCTGCACGCCATGCGCCTCCAGGACGGGGTCGCCGGGCGTGGCCTGCGTCTTGTTGACACGGAAGAGCACCGGCCGGCCCACCATACGCTCGGCGATCGCGGCGGGCGTGGTCGCGGCCGTGCGCAGCGTTTCGATCATGCGGCCCCCGCGCATGATCGAAACGCGGTCGGAGATTTCCATGACCTCGCCGAGCTTGTGTGTGACGAAGATGATGGTCGTGCCGTCGTCGGCCAGGCGGCGCAGCGTGCTGAAGAGCTCGCGCGTCTCCTGCGGCGTGAGCACCGCGGTCGGCTCGTCCAGGATCAAGATGCGCGCCTGTCGGTAGAGCGTCTTGAGGATCTCCACGCGTTGCTGCAGCCCGACAGGGAGGTTGGCCACGACATCGCGCGGATTGACCTCCAGGGCGAAGCGCCGGCCGATCTCGCGCACTTGCCGCTCGGCTGTGGTCGTATCGATGGCCCCCCTCCGCTGTGGCTCCTGGCCCAGGATGATGTTCTGAGCCACGGTGAACGAGGGCACAAGGCGAAAATGCTGGGTGACCATGCCGATGCCCTGCCTGATGGCGGCGCGGGGACTGGCCAGGTGAACGGGGCGTCCGAAGATGGTGAGCTCGCCGGAGTCCGGTTGTTGCAGGCCGTAGAGGATACTCATCAGGGTTGACTTGCCCGCGCCGTTCTCGCCGACCAAGGCATGGATCTCCCCCTGGCGCGCGGCGAAATCGACCCCGTCGTTTGCGCGAACCATGGGGAACATCTTGACGATGTCGCGCATGGTCACGGCCATGGGCGTGGGCGTGTCCGCGGCGTCCTTGTCATCCATCGGTCGCTGCCCTCCTGCCTGCTGTTGAAAACGGAAGCCGGATGCGCCCTCTATACGGAGAAACGGACTGCTCCGTTGGCTATGATGGCTGGGAGCGCCGGCGCCCTCGCCGGCGCTCCCAGTACGTCACTCTAAAGAGAGTCCCTTAATCAGGCGAATGATGCGCTAGGTCCGGCTTGGCACGGCGATCGACGGTGTGCCCATCGTCTTCTGGCCTTTCTTGAGGTCGAAGTAGTTGGGCACGACGATCTGCTTGCTGAGCAGCTTTTGGCTGAAGTCTTTGGCGTACGCCAGGATGGCCGGCGAGATCAAGCCCTTGTTGCACGAGTCCATGGCCGCCTCGACGCCGCCCTGGGCCGGACCGAAGGTGATGACCGTGCCGCCCTGGTTCTGGCCCGCGGCCACGGCCTTGATCAGGTCGTAGGCCTCCACGTCGACGCGCTTGACCATCGAGGTCAGCACGTAGCCGGGCGCCAGGCAATTCTCGTCCGAGTCCACTCCGATAGCCAGCTTCTTGTGCGTCTTGGCCGACTCCAGCACGCCGATGGTGGTACGACCGGCGACGCCAAAGTTGATGTCGGAGCCCTGGTCGTAGAGCGCGTTGGCGTACTCGCTCCCCGCCGCTGGGTCCGTGAAAGTCCCCGAGAAGCTCTGGAGGACCTTGATCTTGGGGTTGGACAGCTTGGCGCCGTAGTAGTAGCCGATCCAGAAGCGATGGATGATGGGGATATCTTTACCGCCGACGAAGCCGATAGTCCCCGTCTTGCTCACGCGGGCGGCGATGGCGCCGACGAGCGCGGAGCCCTGCCAGTCGGCCGTCACCGTGCTCGCGATGTTTGGCCCCAGCGAACCGGGACCCACGTCCACCAACCCGAACTTTTGGTTGGGAAACTGCTTGGCCACCGTTTGCATTGGCGTGATCATGTCGAAGGACGAGCCGATGATGATGTCGTAGCCGCCTGAGGCCGCGCGCTGTATGGCCGCCTGGAACTCGGAGATACTGCGCGGCTGGATGACCGAGTAGTCGACACCCAGTGTGCTCTTGGCCAGTTGGAAGCCCTTGACCATCTCGTCGTTGAACGAGTGGTCGCCCAGACCCGACTCCGAAGTAATCATGACCACCCGCAGGTGTTTGGCCGCGTGGACTGTCCCCTGGCGCCCCAGCGGCAACGCCAGGATGGCCAGGGTCGCCAACGCCGTGATCGTGGTCCAAGTTCGCCGTCGCATTGCGGTTGTCTCCTTTTTCCGCGCGTTGCGTGGCGCGTCATCGCGCGCCACCGCGCCTATCCGTGGCGCACAGAGTTTTCCCTCTGCCACTCCACGTGTCTATCGGTCCCCGACCGGTCCGTGTCGCCTGTTTCCACCCGCGCGTGTCTGCGTATTGTTAACGATCACCTCCTTTCGTGGGGCGCCAGCCCTCTGGCGCGCAGAAGGCGCGCCTCGTCCATATAGGCGTGTACGTTGGCGGGCACAAAGCGCCCGAAGGGGTCGCCCGAGTCCTTGAGGCTCGAACTGACCATGACCGCGTCGGCCACGGCGAAGCTCGCGGCCAGGTTGTCCAGCGCGCTACCGCCGCCCAGGATGAGCGGCACGGCGGGGAAGCGCCGGCGGGCCTGGCCGAGGAACTCCAGGGACTGTGGGATGGAGTCGCCGGTCAAGACCAGCGCGTCGGCCTGCCCCAGGTCCACGGCGTCGCGCACGTCGGCTATGAGCGGACGGCCGCCCAATGGCGCGCCGGTCCGGTCATGCACGTCGGCGAAGAAGGCGATGTCGGAGCGTCCTAGGGCGCCGCGGGCCGCCTGTGCTACGTGCGCGCAGCCGTCGACGAGTCCGGCCGGCGTGACCATCGTGCCCACGAAGACTTTGAGGCGTACGAAGTCGAGGTCCACCGCCGAGGCGACGGCCAGCATGGCCTCGGCATCGTTCTCCAGGAAGTTGAGCCCAAGGGGCAAGCCGACCGCTCCGGCGACCTCGGTCGCCAGCACGGTCATCCAGGCCAGCTGCGCCGGACTGACGCGGTGGCCGACCGGCAGGTCGCCCAGGTTCTGGATCATCAGCCCGTCGACCCCGGCCTCGGCGGACACGCGCGCGTCGGCCAGGAGGCTGTCCAGCAACTCGGCCTTGCCGGCGCCGCGGTAGCGCGCGCTTCCGGGTAGGGGCGGGGCCTGGATCATCGCGATGATGGGGCGGCCACCCGCCCGCATCCGGTCTAGTAACAGGCTCATCTCGTTATCCCTACCCTTTACACGGCAGTACTAGCCGACGCGAAGATCTGTTGGAAGTTGATGTCGCGCCGCGCGCTGTGGTCAAAGCCGAAAAAGGTCACATTGCGGTGGTGCGCCAGGTAACAGGCGAACAGCTCGGCCCAGGTTTTGTACGTGATAGGCGTGAACTCCTCGGCCACGTCGCCGGGGACAGGCAGGACCACGTCGGCGTGCGCGGCCACCTCCCGGTCATCCGCGGCGGCGACGGCCACCACCGTGCCCCCGACCGCGCGCATGGCGCGCATCTGCTCCAGCGCGCGGTCGCGGCATGCCCCTGGTGGAGCTAGTACAATGCTCTGCGTGCCGGCGCCGGTGAGGAAGTATTGCTCGTGCGCCCACTCCTCCATCTCCACAGCCGAGGCGGGGGTACGCACCGCTTCGAACAACTTGGCCACGGCAACGAGGGCTGTGGCGTAGTTCGGGCCGCCGCCGAGGACGTAGAACTCCGTGGCGCCGCGCGCCGCCTCCGCGTAGCTGTCGACGGCCGGGGTGACCAGCGGGATGGTTGCGCGTACGATCTCCGTCGTGCGCGCGAGCTCGCGGCGGCCCGCAGCGATACGCATGCTGTCGACCTCTCCGCTCAGACGGCCCAGAGCAAAGGCCAACTCATAGAGCACGACCAGGCTGCCGAGGTAGGTCAGCGTGCCGGGTGTGACGATGATCCTGTCATCGCCTTCCTTGATATTTGGCGGCGTCTTGGTCAGGATAACCGCGTCGGAGGCGCGGGCAAGGCTGCTCTCGGGGGCGGCGGTGATGGCGATGGTGCGCGCCCCACGCGCCCGCGCCAGCTTGGCGCCCTCCACGGTGCGCGTCACCTCACCCGAGTTGGAGACGGCCAGCACGGCCGCGTCGCGGGGCAGATCGTCTACCAGATAGCGCGAGAACTCCAGGGCCTGCACCGGCTCGACCTGGAGTCCGCAGTAGCGCTGAAAGGCGAGGCGCGTAGCCAGGCCGGCGTAGTGCGAGTCTCCGCAGCCGATGAGATACAGGTGGCGCAGGCCAGCAAGATCGAGCTGCTCCAGTCCCCGGGCCACGTCCTGCTCCATGGCCCCATTGAGGCACTCGTCCAGGTAGGGCGGCTGCGCGGCGATCTCGGCCAGCATCAGTTCCTTCTCGCGGTCCATGCATTCCTCCTGATCCTCTTGTCGTTGTCGATATGTCAGTCGATTCTCGGCGCTTGATCCCCGTTGTTCGCTGTGTGCGGCACCGGCCAGCCCCTGACGCATGGCCGGCGCCGCACATGGCGAGAGTTGTGCTGATTCCGACCATGACTGCTCGTGGGGGACCGGTCGCACCCGACCCATCAGACGCCGGTACGCCGCCAAGCGCTCCTCCGCCGCCTGTCGGGACGGCGCGACCGCGGGTACCCCGTAGGACTCGACGATGAACGAGGCCGAGACGATGCCGCGCATGGCCGCCTCGACCCCGTCACCGCTCAGGGCATAGCCGGCAAGGAATCCGCCACAGAAGGCGTCGCCCGCGCCGGTCGTATCCACGACCCCTGCTGGGGCCGCCGGCAGGTGGACGATGTCGTCGCGCTCCCGGTCGTAGATCAGCATGCCCTCGGCGGCCAGCTTCACCGCGGCCACACGCACCCCCGGGTAGGCGTCGCGCACCAGGCGCAGCGCCTCTGCGGGCGCGAGGCCCGGGTACAGTAGGGCCACTTCGCGTAGGCTTGGCAAGAAGAAGGTCAGTCCTGTCAGTAGGGCGTCGCGCTCGGACGGCGTCAGGGCGGCCAGATAGCGCACATCGGGATCGACAGAGATACCGCCGCGCCTGCGCACCCCATCCAGGGCGGCAAGCAACTCGAGCGCGCGCCCGTACGGCACCGGGGCCAGGTGGGCGTAGCGTGCCCCCAGGAAGGCGTCCGGAATGCTCGCGGGCAGCGGGGAGAAGCGCGCATGCGCGTCGGCACCGAAGATACCGCGAAAAACATACTGGCAGGTACCGTCGTCCTCGTAGAGGCCCCAGTTGCGCAGCGACAGGCCCTCCACCGCCTGCAAACCGGACAGGTCGAGGCCGGGCTGGGCCAGGAGGTCCGCGGGATAGCCGCCGCCGGCCACGGCGCACAAACCTACACGCACGCCCCAGGGCAGCGCTCCATGTACGGCGTAGACGGCGTTTCCGCCCGGCTGATCCATGCGTGTCGTGCCGTCACCGAAGACCAAATCGTCGATGGTCACGTTGCCGAGCACCACTAGATCCGGCGTGCCGACCGGCGCAGCGGGATGGGAGATCGCCATGTCGTCCCCCTGTACCTATGCACAGACGTTTGGTATATGGTATACCAACGTCGTAGAGCGATGGGGGTAGTATAGGGAACCTCGTCGCCTGTTGTCAAGCGCGGTTGTTATCGGTCAGGGCTCGTGAATGATGCGAGCCGTGCCAATCAATAGGAGAGGAGCGCGGATGAACACGCCCCATCCCCTGGACAACGTCAGTCTCGTCGAGACCAGGCTGAGCGATCAGGTCTACGAGGTCCTGCGCGAAGCCATCGTCAACGGTGACCTGCTGCCCAACGCCCGTCTCGTCGAGCGCGAGCTGGCTGGCCGGCTGCGTATCAGCCGCACTCCTGTACGCGAGGCCATCCTGCGTCTCGACCAGGAAGGCTACGTGACGCCGCTGCCCACGCGCGGGGTCGTAGTGCGTAGCCTGAGCGTCGAGGACATCGACGAGATCTTCGGCCTGCGCATCGCGCTCGATGTCTACGCCGGGCGGCGCGCGGCCGTGCGCATCACGCCCGAGGAGATCGCCGCGCTGGAGGAGATCTGCCGAGAGTCCGCGCGTTGCGTAGTCCTCGATCGTCCTCAGCATGCGCAAGACTTCGTGGTGATGGACACCAAGTTCCACGATTGTTTGGAGAAGGCGGCGCGCAGCAGCCGTCTGGGCCGCATGACCGGAGGCCTGCGGCTGCAAGTGCTGATCTACCGCGTGGCCACCCTGCACGACCAGTTCCAGCGTGAGCGTTCGCTGCAGGACCACTGGGACATCGTCGACGCGCTCAAGTTGGGTAACGCCGACTGGGCTGAGCAGGTGATACGCCGGCACCTCACCGAGGCGCGTGATGTCGTGCTGGCCTGCGTGGTGGGTCGGGGCGAGAACCCGGAGAAAGCGTTGGATGCGTCCATGGTCCCGCGGCGTCCCCCGCCGCCGGCGGCGCGATGACCGCTACAAACACAGGCACCTTCGACGCGCGGTACGCGGATTATCTGCGCTATCGCAAGGCGTTGGCGGTGACGCCCCCGCGCGCGCGGGCCATCGTCGCCGAGGCGCAGCCGCACGCGCAGGCCCTGCTGGCCGACCTCGCCCGGCATGTGGGACCGGACGGTCTGCTGCCCGTCGAGCCGCGTGTCATCCCGGCCGCGCAGGGCAGGTATGGCTACCTGCTCCCGGCGTGGCCCGAGCCGGACAAGCGGCCGGTCCCTCTCTACGTCGTACCCAGCTTCGGCCTGCTCGCCTATCTCTGGCGCGGCTCCATCGGCGAGCCGGAGGGCGAGCGCGCTGCCGTAACGGAGCGTTTCCTGTCGGGGGAGCGCCTCTGGGTCGGCCTGGCCAACGACGTGCTGCAACCGTTCGTGCCCGCTCCGCCCGCGGGTACGTACCGCATGTACCGTCATCACGCCCTGATGCTCTACTGCGCCACGACCTGGCTCCCCCCGGTCTCGCGCGACGGCTGGCTGCGGCTGTACGACCGTGGCGCGCGGCGCGCTATCGCCCGTCACAGGCTCGCGGCCATGCGCGACCCCATCGCCTGGCTCGACGCCGCGGACGCGCGGGCTAGCGCGTTCTACGACAGCTACGGCGCGCGGGTGAGCACGGAGGACACGGCGCGCGCGTTCCTCGCGGAGCCCGAGCACGAGGAGTACACGCTCTTCTTCAGTGTAAGTAACATCGGTATCTCCGCACTGGCGGCCCAGTCCCGGCGCCAGGATGCGGACGCCCACCAGGGGTGGTTGCGCCACATGGTTAACGTAGCCCACGCCGATCCCGACTTCCTGGTCGGTGCCGTTTCCGCGTACATTCGGACATCGCGCTAAAGCAGGCGCATAGAGCAATGTGGAAGGGATCGCGCTGTAGGGGCGCCCTCGACTGACATGTGTAGGGTGCCTACGAGGGGCGCGCCCCTACAGCATCCGTCCAGATTTCATCGTCTGCCTACGTCATCCCTCGGCCCACGCCGTTCAGGGCGGCCACGAGCGTCCCGTGCGGCGCAAGGCGTGTATCCAGGAGGGTCCGCGGCGTGCCTCTGCTACATATATGTGTGCTCTTCCTGGCTGGCCTCTGCGGCGGTGTGCTCAATGCTGTGGCCGGCGGCGGCATCTTAATGACCTTCCCCGCGCTCGTGGCCACGGGGGTGCTGCCCATCGCCGCCAATGCCACCAGCACCGTTGCTCTATGGCCGGGATCAATCGCCAGCGCCGGCGCGTACCGGCGTGAACTGCCTGCCCACCACCGTCTGCTACTGTTGATGCTCGTGCTGGCCAGCCTAATGGGCGGCGGCGTGGGCGCAGCGCTCTTGCTGCACACCTCAAGGCGGGCCTTTGCCCAACTGACACCGTACCTACTGCTAAGCGCCACGCTCCTGTTTGCCTTCGGCGGCCCGCTGGCCGCACGCCTGCATGCACGGACGGGGCGGCATCGCTCGTACGCGCAGCTGGCCCTCTCTGGCCTCACGTTGATGCAGCTGGCCATCGCCACCTACGGGGGCTATTTCGGTGGCGGCAGCATCCTCATGCTGGCCGCTTTCGGCCTGATGGACCTAGGCAATATCCACGCCCTCAATGCCCTGCGTCTGGTGCTGGTTACGTGTACGACGGGCGCTGCCGTGGTCAGCTTGGCCTTAGCCGGCGCGGTGCTCTGGCCGCAGGCTCTGATCATGACCGCCGGCGCGGTCGTGGGCGGCTACGGCGGCGCTCGTGTCGTGCGCCGCCTCAATCCGCGTGTGGTGCGCCGGTGCGTTATCCTGGTGGGTGTGGGTGTCACCGTCTATTTCTTTATACGAACATAACGGACGACGAAGGGTAGCGATGGTTGCCGCGGACCGACCTGTTATCCTCGCATCCGCTTCCCAGGTGCGAAAAACAGTCATGGATGCGCTCATGATCCCCTACATAGTCATCCCGGCGGGCATCGACGAGCGGGCGATCCGTGACGTGGATAGTGTTGCACGGGCCGAGAGGCTCGCGCGAGCGAAGGCCGAAACGGTGGCCCACTCTCACGACGGCATCGTTATCGCGGGCGACACGTTCCTCCTGCAAGACGGCGCTATCCTGGAAAAGCCGACCACGTTGGCCGAGGCGCGGGACATGCTGGTCCGACTATCCGACAAGCGCGCGACGGTGCTGACGGGCTTCTGCTACCTCGATCAGGAAAAAGCGATCGATGTGTCTACCGTTGTCGAAACCACCTGCGCGTTTCGAGAGATAGGCATCGCTGAGATTGACTACTACGTCGCGGCATTTCCAGTTCTCACGTTCGCCGGCGCCTTTTCCCCGACTTCCGCCTACGGGGCGTCCTTCATCGCTACCGTCACAGGTTCCATGACCGGTTTCATCTATGGCATCCCCGTCGAGCTTCTCATCCCGCTCCTCGAGAGATCCGGCATCGGCATTCATCCTCGGCCATGACATTGATAGCGCTGCCAGGATCGTCGGATGGGATCTTCCCAAGAGATCGCACCGCTTCAACACAACACGAGGTTGTTGCGCCGCCACCTATCATCAAGTAGCGAAAAGACCGGGCGCAGCACATGGGTGAGATGCGCGCCTCGCTCGCGCCCTACCTACGTTGGCACAATGCGTGGCCCATCCTGACGTTGCTCCGCGCAAACAGGTGGTGCATGTTCATGCGACGCGCTGCATGAACATCCATCCCCGAAAGCAGTCACAACCCTACCCCCTCGCTCAGGAACCGACGCGTCGCTGGCACGACATTGGCTGCAGCACGTCTCGCATGCCGGTGGCCGCTACGACACGCTGGCCCGCTTACGGTACGCCTTCCCAACAGGTCATGAAAGGATTGCGCCGAACCCGTGCAAGACATGCCCTCTTCGATCACCGCATCGGTGTGTGAGGTATCAGCGCCCATCACTCGTGGCAGGGGTAGGAGAGCGAGGTGGAGGAGCCGACAGGCGGAGCGACAGGGACACTACTTCATGTGCGGGCTCTTCGTGCGCACGCGGGTGTAGATGTCCTCCATGGTCTCGATGAAGGACGCGTCTTTGCGCCAGAACAGGGGGTAGTCGCCCTGGCGCTTGATCAGCGCCGCCGGGACGCTCGGACCCGGCGCCGCCGGCTCCAGGGGCGGCAGCCGTTTGGCCCCGGTCCAGAACTCCCGCGCCGTTATGTCCACCCGCGCCGGCTCGCGCCGAGGCCGGGTATAGAACGACTCCGCCGGCTCGGGGTCCACGTCGCGCGGGGCCAGCTCGGAGGAGAGGATGCGCCCGAGCGGCGAGGCGGCCAGCTCCTCGCGCAGGCGGTCGCGCGAGAGCCCGCGTAGCTCGAACAGCAGGAAGGGGTCGCGGTCGAGCGCCGCCGCCAGCGCGTAGCAGACCCCCGCGACGTGCTTGCAGGGGTTGGCGTAGTCGGGACACGAGCAATCGGTCGCGACGTCGCGCCGGTTGTGGGGCAGCAGGTACAGCCCCAGGTCCGAGAAGACATCCTCGATGGTGTCGGGCATCTCGTTGGCGAGGAGCTTGGCCACGGGGCCGGCCTGCGCGGAGAGGCGCGCGATGATCTTGGTCCAGTTGGCGGGGGTGATCGGGGTGAGGGTGATGGTGACCGTGTAGCGCGGCTCTTTGTAGACCCCGTAGTACGGGTTGATCGAGCCGCGCACCTTGGCCGTGACCGTGCCCTCGGCGATCGCGTAGCCGATGATGCGGTCGCCGTTGGCGTACGAACGCCCGCGGCCCAACCGGCTTGGGTCGGTGAACCCTTCCAGGGCCTCGATAAACCGCCGTCCCCACCAGGTGCGGCTGAATTGTGTCATGTGCCGGTTACTCCAGATTGTGTCAAGCGCCGATTACTCCAGGACCGCGCTGCGCCGCAGTGCGATCAGGTCTTTGAACGTGTCGTTGTCGAGCTCGGTCAGCCAGGATTCGTCGGCCCCGACGATCGACGAGGAGAGCCGTTTCTTGTCCTCGATCATGGTGTCGATGCGCTCTTCCATCGTGCCGAGCGTCACGAACTTGTGGGCGAAGACGTTCTTCTGTTGGCCGATGCGGAAGGCGCGGTCGGTCGCCTGGTCTTCCACGGCCGGATTCCACCAGCGGTCGAAGTGGAAGACGTGGTTGGCCTTGGTCAGGGTGATCCCGACGCCGCCCGCTTTGAGTGACAGGATGAACACCGCAGGCTCGCCCTCGGGGTCCTGGAAGGCGGCGATGGCGCCCTCGCGCCGCTTGGCGCTCGTCCCGCCGTGGAGATAGTACGTGGCGCGGCGCAGGGTGTGCCGGATGTAGCGCTCCAGCGCCTCCCCGATCTCCGTAAACTGCGTAAAGATCAGCAGGCTCTCACCGTTCTCCAGCACTTCCTCGACCATCTCGGCGAGCCGCCCCAGCTTGTGCGACCGCTCGGCGGTGAAGTCGCTGCCGTCCTGCAGGAATTGCGCCGGGTGGTTGCAGACCTGCTTGAGCTTCATCAGCGTGGCCAGGATGAGGCCGCGGCGCTCCATCCCCTCGGCCGTCTCGAGCTTCTCCGCGACGTCCTTGACGACGGCTTCGTAGAGCGAGGCCTGCTCGCGCGTGAGGGGGCAGTAGACCTTTTGCTCGGTTTTGTCGGGCAGGTCGGCGATGATGCTCTTGTCGGTCTTGACGCGGCGCAGGATGAACGGCTCGACCAGCCGTTTCAGGGTCGCCGACCTGACCGGGTCGTTGTCCTTCTGGATCGGCCCCTCGAAACTCTTGCGGAACTGCGCCTCCCCGCCCAGGTAGCCGGGGTTGAGGAAGTTGAAGATCGACCACAGGTCGAGCAGGCGGTTCTCGACCGGCGTTCCGGTCAGTGCGACGCGATGGCGCGTCCGCAACTTGGCGATGGCGCGGGCCTGGGCCGACTTGGGGTTTTTGATGTTCTGCGCCTCGTCGACGACGACGCGCCGCCACTCCCGCGCGCGCAGCAGCTTCTCATCCAGGCGAGCCAGGGCGAACGAGGTGACGACGACGTCGGCGTCCCGGCACGCCTCCGCGAACGTATCCTCCGCCCGGGCGCGGTCGGGGCCGTGATGCACGCGCACGCGCAGGTGCGGCGCGAAGCGCTCGAACTCCTTGCGCCAGTTGGCCAGCACCGAGGTCGGGGCGATCAGCAGCGTCGGCCCCACGTCGTGCGCGCCGTTCTTTTCATTGACGATCTGGGTGATGACCTGCAGGGATTTGCCCAACCCCATATCGTCCGCGAGAAGAGGGTTCAAGCCCAGGCTTTCGAGGTATTGCAGCCAGGCCACGCCGCGCCTCTGGTAGTCGCGCAGGGCGCCGCGCAGGTTGGGCGGGTCTTCGACCGGGGCGAAGGCGCTTTTGTCGTGCAGGCGGGACAGCATGTCGCGCAGGAGGCTGTCGTGGTCGAGCTCAACCTCGTCCTCGCCGGCCGAGGCGACCTTTAGGAGATCCATGAGGGACATCTCCGGACGGTCCTGTCCGCGCGTCTGCCACTGTTCCAGCATCTGCCGCATCTGGTCCCGGTCGAGCTGCATCCACTGGCCGCGGAATTGCACCAGCGGAGTCTTGGCCTCGACCAGCCGGCGCCACTCCTCCTCCTCGACCGGCTGGCCGTCGATCGAGAGTTGATACTGGTAGTCGACCAGCGTGTCCAGGCTGAAGTAGCCGGGCTTGGCGGGCGTCCCGGTCCCCGACCGCGCGGAGGTCTTGAGCTTGACCTTGGCGCGCCGACGGCCCTGGGGGGTATACCACGCCGGGACGATGACGGTGTATCCCGCGTCCTCCAGGACCCAGGCGCTCTCATGGAGGAACGCGAACGCTTCTTCCAGGCCGAGCCGGAAGCCCGCCGGCTCGGCGGTCGCCAGTCCCTCCCATATCTTCGGGTAGATCCGCGCGGCGGAGCCGAGGGCCAGCAGAAGGGACCGCTCGACATCGTCGCCGAGCTGCCTCTGGATCCGCTCTCGTTCCAGGCCGTCGAGGGCCCAGTAGTCGGCCAGGCTCAGCTTGAGCGAGGGGTCGCTCTTCGCGGCGACGAGGAACTCGACGCGCCAATCGTCGACGTCGTCCGGCGGCGCCTCGCGCAGGCGGAAGCAGAGCGCGACCGGGGCCGTTGTGTGCGCCGTCAACCCCTCGCGCCAGGCGGCCCACTCCTTGTACTCGTCGAGCGACGGGCCAGTCGGGTGGTACGGGCTGGCGTATGAATAGCTGTACCGATAGCCGTGGCCGTGCGGGAAGAGGCAGGTGTCGAGAAGCGTGGCCGCGATCTGCTGTTCGAGCTTGGCTGTCGTGGGCACGCCGGTGACGACGTCGTGCAGCAGACATTCCGAGGCGTGGCGCAGCAGCGTCTCCGCGCTGTAGAACGCGGCGGCCCCGTCCGGCGTCGCGGCCCCTGCCGCGCAAGCCAGCGGCATGCACGCGGCGTAGCGCTCGATCGCCGCCTCATAGGGCGCGGACACGAACTCCCAGCCTCCATGCGCCTCGAAGCCGGGCCTCTTGCGCTTGCCCTTGGCGGGCGTCGTCTCGCGGTATGTCAGGGAGGGGATATACTGGTCGCGCGCGATGACGCGCTTGAGTTCGCCTGTGTAGTGGCGCCAGAACAGCACGTCCGCGCCGAGTTGGAACTCTTCGGCGTCGTGGAGGGCGCGGACGTAGATGTCGTTGAGCGCCGGGATGGGGCGGTCGAGGCGGTAGCACCAGATCCGCCACGGCGCGAGCGCGAACTCGTCGGGCTCCTCTTCGTCGACGTAGCGCGCGAGTTCGACGGAGGGGAGCGGCCGGCCATTCGCGCTCGGCAGCAGGAAAAATTTGGCCGCGATATCATGCTCCATCGCGCCGGGGAGGACCTGCCGCATCCCCAGGCGCTCCCGCAGGAACGTCTCGAGGTCGGCCCGCGCCAGGTGGCGTGGATGCGCGGGATGTGTGTCGCCATCGTCCCCCTTCGCGCGCGCGCCCCGCGTCCGCGCCGGGGCGTCCGTCTCTACCCATAGGTAGAATCCGCCGCGCTGGGCGAACTCGTCCGTCTCGTCGGGGGTCCACGTGCCGTGCAGGATGTTCATTGGGCCATGCCTATGTGTTGAAGATGGATTAGCGGCGCCGCCTCGCCCCGTCGCGGTCGGTGGGCCGCCGGCGTGACTCGGCGGACGCGCGCGTTCACCGCTCGAGACTCGATAACTGTATATACTATTATTGTCTCAATTACCCTCGTAAATGGCAAGGAAATGCCATGCGAACCGCGAAAAAAGGAAGTCTATAGACGTGTCCAAAACCGCGATTATCCTACCATGTTAGCGAGATCTAGGAAATAGTGGCCGATTGCCTGGGTTGACAAGTCTGCCCTGTGCAATCGTTCATATGGCTATTCTGGATATGCTGTGCCCCGTGTTCGGCTATTTCGACAAGCGTGGTTGGGCATGGGACGCGCTGGAACTCGCCGCCAAAGCGTGCGGCGCGCGGGCGGAACGCGATGCGGCCCGCGCCGAACGCGACGACGCCATCCGCCAGCATCGCGCCCTCCTGCGCGAGCACATGGAGTGCGCGCAGACGATCTTCTCCTTACGGGCTCAGGTGGCGCGATACGAGGAGCAGCGCGAGTAGCTGGGCCGGGCGCTGCGCGAGCGCGAACAGACCCCTTGATGGCCGAGGACGCGTCTCCGGCGCCGCGGGCGCGTATGCTCGTAGCGTAAGTCGGCCGTGCGCATGCTAACAGCATTTCTATCGCACCAAAAAGTGTGCCACAAGCGCGTAACATGGGGGTGGGTATCGGTAGTGGACCACGAGGGAGCGTGCTCGTGTTCAGCCTCCTGCGCCGGCGCAACTTCGCCTTACTGTGGATCGGCGGCCTGACATCCGGCGTGGGCAGCGCCATGCTCTTCATCGCCCTGCCCTTCTACGTCTATGCGCGCACGCACTCCGCCCTGGCCACCGGGGCGATGTTTATCGCGGAGATGGCGCCGGCCGTCCTCCTCGGCTCGGCCGCGGGCGTGTTCGTCGACCGGTGGGACCGGCGGCGGACCATGATCGTCGCCGACCTGGCGCGGGCCGCCCTCCTGCTTCTGCTGCTCGCCGCCGACACGCGCGATCGGCTCTGGATCATCTATGCGGTGGCGTGCGCCGAGTCCGCCCTCTCGCAGTTCTTTACCCCCGCGGCGGGGCCTTGCTCCCGCGCCTCGTCGAGGACCGCGCGTTGGTCGCGGCCAACTCCCTGGGCGCGCTCAGCGGCAACCTGACCCAACTCGTCGCGCCATCGCTCGGCGGCGCCTTGCTCGGACTCCTCGGTTTGCCCAGCGTCGTCCTCGCGGACAGCGCCTCGTATGTGGTGTCCGGCTTCTTGGTCGCGCTCATCCAGCCGCCGCGGGACGCGCCCGCGCCGGCAAGCCGCGCCGCCCACCCCCACCCGGATGCGACCGCCGCGTTGGCGCGGGCGTGGCGCGAGTGGCGCGACGGGCTCGGGGTGATCCGGCGCGACCGCGTCCTGGCCACGCTGTTCCTGGTGAAGGCCGCATCGGCCTTGGCCCAGGGCATCTTCATCGTGCTCATCGTGCTCTTCGTGAAGGATGCGCTGCTGGGGAGCGCGGTCGTGCTGGGCTGGCTGTCGACGGCGCAAGGCGTGGGCGGGCTGGTCGGGGGACTCGTCGGCGGCCGGGTCGGCCGGGCCGTCGCTCCGGGCCGGATCGTCGGGGTCGCGCTCCTGGCCGTGGGCGCGATCTCGCTGGTCACGTTCAACGTCCCGGTCCTGCCCCTCACCCTCGCGGGCTTCGTCCTGGGAGGGACGGCCATCGTGGTGATGGGGATCAACCAGCAGACGCTGCTGCAAAGCAGGGTGGACGACCGCTACCGGGGCCGCGTGTTGGGGGCCGTCGGCACGACGGGCGCCCTGTTGACGCTGCTTGGGACGGGGGCGGCCAGCGCCATCGGGGACCACCTCGGGGCCGTCGCCGGCCTCGACCTCGCGTGCGGATTCTGGCTCATCGCGGGGATGCTCGCCGTGACATTACTCCCCGGCGACGCCAGCTTACCCCCATGCGAGCCCGATGTGCCGCCCTTGCGCGTCCCCGATCACGTCGCGCCCGCGCCCGCGGCCGATCCGACGTGAAGACACCCGATGCGAGCCAGGTGGTCTGTATGCACAGGACAGACGCCGCGATCAGGCTAATCGCGCTTGACAAATCGTGGTCCGACAAATTCTTATCCCCGGCCGGCGTAGCATGTGGGTACGCTTGTAGGGGCATGGCGCCGTGGTAGCGCCGCGACAAAATTAAGATACAAGGTATGGAGATACGAGATATGGAGATGAGAGGGTACGGGGGGTAGCGCGCGATGATGTCAAGCACCCGCCTGCAAGCATATTTGCGGCACATCGCGCGCGCGCAGTACGCCGCCGTCGCGGTCCCGCCCTTCACGCTCTTTTTTCACCCGCACGACCCCGCGCCCTGGGCCAACTACGCCATCCCGGATGAGCCGGCCGCCGGGGACGTGCGGCCGCCGCTCGTCCTGATACGGGGGGGGTTCGCGGCGCGCGGGCGCCGGCCCCGCCTCGAGTTCGTCGAGGGCTTCGCGCCCGACCTCGCGCCCGCGCTGGCCGCGGCCGGCTTCGTCGAGGAGGAGCGCATGCGTCTCATGCTCTGTACACCCGAGACGTATCGGCCCGTCCCCGTGGCGCCGGGCCTTCGGGTCATGAGTCTGACCGGCGACTCCACCGACGACGACCTGCGCGCCTTCCTCGATACGCAACGGCGGGTATTCGAGCCCACTGCTGTCCGGCCCGCGACCGACGCCGCGGCCGCCTACGTCAGGCGGGGGCTGCGGGAGGGCGACCGCGCCTTCCTGGCCCGCCTCGATGGCGCGCCGGTCGGGACGTGCGCCGCGGCGGCCCCGTTCGATGGGCTAACCGAGCTCGCCGGTATCGCCACGCTCGAGCCGTATCGGCGTCGCGGCATCGCCTCCGCTCTCACGGCCGCGGCGGTACATGTGGCCTTCGAACAGGGCGTCGAGGCGGCGCTGCTGAGCGCGGCTGACGAGCGCGCCGGCCGTGTCTACGAGCGCGTCGGCTTCCGCCCCAGCGCCACGATGCTGGCCTATGCCGACCGGGAGGAGGGGTAAAAGTGGTGAGAGGGGTGGAGACCGTCGACGTCGTGATCGTCGGCGGGGGTATCGCGGGGGCCAGCGTCGCCTATTATCTCGCGCGTCTGGGCGCGCCGAATGTGCTCGTGCTGGAGAAGGGCGCCGTCGGGGCGGGGGCGAGCGGGCGCGCCAGCGGGCTCGTCGCCTTTCTCGCCGCCAACCATCCCGGTCAGGCCGCTCTGCTCAAGGCCTCGGCCGACCTCTACGACGCCTGGGAGACGGAGATCGGCGGCGCGCCCGCGCTGGACCGGGTCGGTGCGCTAGTGCCGACGCCGGAGGCCGAGCGCGCCCTGGTGGAGCGCGAGGCGGCCATCATGCGCGCCGCCGGTCACAGGGTCGACCTCCTGGAGCGCGACGAGGCCGCGCGGCTCGTCCCCGACTGGGACCTGCGCGACGTCGCGTTCGCGGCCTACTCGCCCAATTCCGGCGCGGCCGATCCGCCGGCCGTCACGACGGCCTTGATGAACCGCGCCCGCGCACTGGGCATCCGTGTGTACCAGGGGGCGGAGGTGACGGGCATACGGACGCGCGGCGGGCGCGTCGTCGGCGTCGACTCCTCGCGCGGGCCGATCGACGCGGGCGCCGTCGTCATCGCGGCGGGCGCGTGGAGCGCGTCGATCGGGCGGCTCGTCGGGGCCGAGCTTGCGGTGGGTGCGGTGCGCCACCAGGCGCTGCACTTGCGGCCGCCCGCGGGCGTGCGCCTGCCCTTTCCGGGCTGCTACGATCCCGCCAACGGCATCTACTTTCGGCCCGAGGCGGGCGGATTGGTGTTGGCCGCCAACGCCGGCTCCGATGACTACCCGGACGAGCCGCCCGGCGACCCAGACCATTTCGACCCGACGACGAGCGCGTGGTACGCGGACTGGATCGTGGCGCGGCTGGCCCGGCGCATCCCGGCCCTCGCCGACGCCGAGGTCGTGGGCGGGCACGCGGGGGTCTACCCCAGGGGCGGGGACGGCTTCCCGCTGCTGGGTCCGCTGCGCGAGGCGCGGGGGCTCTACTGTCTGTGCGACACCGCGGGGAACGGCATTACGTCGAGCCCCGGCCTGGGGCGCGCCCTGGCCGAGACGATCATACACGGGCGTACCTTCGTCGACATCCATCCCTTCCGCCCCTCGCGCTTCGTCGAGGGCGCTCCCATCGGCGTCCCGTACCGGCATGCGGCGCCGGCCACGATATCGAATTGGACCGTAGGGTAACGCCTACGTGCGCGGGCTCATAACAACGTAACGTCTACGTGCGCGGGCTCATGGCAGCGGATAGATCCGGAAGGATAGGGTGGCGCCGCGCCCGTGAGTCGGGCATACTGGAGGTGCGGATGCAAGAGGCTCCTGATGAAGAGACCACATGGTGTGGATGTGGATAGTGAGGCGCGTAGCGTGAGCAGTCGAGAAACGCCCATCATCAACACGAGCACGACCCCCGGCTCCATCCGAGCGGAGCAGCCGGAGGAGCGAGGGGGCGCGCGCCCGTATCGCCTCCTGGCGCTGGCGGCCGGCGATCTCATCGTGTTTTTCCTGTTCGCGTTCGCCGGCCGCGGGCAGCACGGCGAAACGCAGGGCTTCGCCGACGTGCTGGCCACGGCTTTCCCTTTCGCGACGGGATTCTTCGCCGTCGCGCCTCTCCTGGGCGCCTATGGGTTGGGCGCCGCCGGGACCTCGCTGCGGCCGCGCCGCCTGCTCATCAGCACGGCGCTCGCCTGGGTCGTCGCCTGGGCGCTGGGCCTCTTCGCCCGCGCCGCCATCGAGGGTCATACCAACGACGGCGCCTTCCCTCTCGTCGCCCTTATTATTCCCGGCGTGCTCCTGCTCGGCTGGCGTGGGGTTGCGTCCCTTCTGTTCTGGCGCCGCTAGTGCAGAATTAAGCAGCTTTCTTTGTAGCTTTGGATGGGGACAGGAGATGGGGCTCATGAGGACAGCCGTAGACCGCACAGACACGCGCGGTGAGTTCGGCCATGTCCAGCAG
>JAABUO010002198.1_pt1 | contig 24113 bp, 19 predicted proteins | sample 5559291 | NCBI WGS metagenome assembly JAABUO01 (sample SAMN10711878, study PRJNA513372) | rock metagenome | isolation source: Antarctica rocks | place: Antarctica: Victoria Land, Finger Mt sud
GCAAAACGCTCGCCAAGGCTTTCAATGTCACTCATGCACTCCAAATAAACGAGCCATCCCCCATAGTGAATCCCGGTTCACCATTCGATTCGTTTATTTCCTGACAAGCCCTAAGCGGCGTGGAAGGCGTCGAGGGAGGTACCACGTGGCCTAGCGGCGATCTCGGTCGTCGTACCGCCGCCGTTCTTCCAGGGCACGGCATGCAGGTTAGCCGCGCGCAGGACCTCGAGCCTCGGCACGACCGAGGGATCCTCCGCAGTCACGGTGCGCGGGACGCTCACGCGAGACTTGGCAGGTCGAGGCCGTGGGCGCGGGCGCAGTCGAGGGCGATGTCGTAGCCGGCGTCAGCGTGGCGCATCACTCCCGTGGCCGGATCGTTCCAAAGCACGCGCCCGACTCGCGCCGCCGCCTCGGGCGTGCCGTCACAGACGACGACCATGCCGGAGTGCTGCGAGAAGCCCATCCCGACGCCGCCGCCATGGTGCAGCGAGACCCAGGTGGCGCCAGACGCGCAGTTGAGCAGCGCGTTGAGCAGCGGCCAATCCGACACCGCGTCCGATCCGTCCTTCATCGCCTCCGTCTCGCGGTTGGGCGAGGCGACTGACCCGGAGTCGAGGTGGTCGCGGCCGATCACGACCGGTGCCTTCAGCTCGCCGCGGGCGACCATCTCGTTGAAGGCCAAGCCGAGCCTGTGGCGATCACCGAGGCCGACCCAGCAGATCCGCGCCGGCAGACCTTGGAAGGCGATGCGCGCTCTCGCCATGTCAAGCCAGTGGTGGAGGCCTGCGTCGTCGGGCATCAACTCCTTCACCTTGGCATCGGTGCGGTAGATGTCCTCCGGGTCGCCCGAGAGTGCCGCCCAGCGGAACGGGCCAACGCCGCGGCAGAACAGTGGGCGGATATAGGCCGGCACGAAGCCTGGGAAGTCAAAGGCGTTGGCCACACCCTCGTCGAGCGCCATCTGACGAATGTTGTTGCCGTAGTCGACCACGGGAATGCCCATCCGATGAAAGTCGAGCATGGCGCGCACGTGCTCGGCCATGGAGGTGCGGGCCGCACGCTCCACCGCCTTCGGGTCGCTCTCGCGGCGAGTCTCCCACTCGGCGGTCGTCCAGCCCCGCGGTAGGTAGCCGTTGACGGGGTCGTGGGCGGAGGTTTGATCGGTGACAGCGTCGGGCCGCACGCCCCGGCGCACAAGCTCGGGGAGGACGTCCGCGGCGTTGCCGAGAAGTCCGATGGAGACGGCCTCACCCTCTCGGCCCGCGCGCTCGATCATCGCCAGCGCCTCGTCGAGGTCGGCCGCCTGCCGGTCGAGGTAGCGCGTGCGCAGCCGCATCTCGATGCTCGACGGCCGGCACTCGACGGCCAGGCAGGAGGCGCCAGCCATGGTCGCGGCCAGCGGCTGCGCGCCGCCCATGCCGCCGAGGCCAGCGGTGAGGATCCAACGACCCTTGAGGCTGCCGCCATAGTGCCGCCGGCCGAGTTCGGCGAAGGTCTCATAGGTGCCCTGAACGATTCCCTGGCTTCCGATGTAGATCCAGGAGCCGGCCGTCATCTGGCCGTACATCATCAGCCCTTGGCGATCGAGCGCATTGAAGTGCTTCCAGGTGGCCCAATGCGGCACAAGGTTGGAGTTGGCGATCAGCACCCGCGGAGCGTCGGCGTGCGTGCGGAACACGCCGACCGGCTTGCCCGACTGCACCAGCAGGGTCTCATCTCCGGGCAGCCGCCTGAGCACGGCGACAATGCGGTCGAAACTCTCCCAGTCGCGGGCCGCTCGGCCGATACCGCCGTAGACGACCAACTCGCCGGGCCGCTCAGCGACGTCCGGATCAAGGTTGTTCATCAGCATGCGCAGGGGCGCTTCCGTCAACCAGCTCCGGGCGGAGATATCGGCTCCGCGCGGGCTGCGGATCACGCGGGCGTTGTCGATGCGGGTCATCGTCAAATCCGAGAAGGCTGGAGGCATGGGTTCAGGCAGCGGCGCGGGTGAAGGCGAGGCAAGCTTCCAACACCTGTGCGAGGGTGGCACGTGTGGCGGCGGCGCGCTCGGCGTTGTAGGCGGCAGGCCACGCTGCCGGGTCGACCGCGCCAGGCTCCTCCCACATGTAGCCACGGCAGGCGAGCTCCATCTGGACGGCGTGGACGCCCTCGCCCCGCCGCCCGTAGGCCCGCGTGATGAAGCCGCCCTTGAAACGCCCGTCCGTAACCCGGCTCTGACCGCTCGCATCGCACAGAGCTGCGATCCGCGCGGCCAGCCGCGGATCGCAACTCCTACCGATGTCCGTGCCGATGTTGAACACCGGCAGCGTCCCGTCGAACAGGCGCGGGATGACCGAGCGGATCGAGTGGCAGTCGTAGAGCACGACGAGGCGATGGCGCCCGCGCAGCCGGGCGACTTCGCGGAGAAGGGCCGCATGATAGGGATCGAAGAAGGTGCGGCGGCGCTTTAAGACGATGTCGGGTGCAGGTTCTTGGCCGGGGTGGTACAGGGGCTCGCCGTCGAAGGTCGTGGTCGGGCAGAGCTCCGTGGTCGCCTGCCCTGGATAGAGGGTTCGACCCGAGGGATCGCGATTCACGTCAATTACGGTGCGCGAGATTGCCGTGCGGACGACAGTCGCCCCGAGGTCTCCGACGAAACCGTAGAGGCGGTCGATCCACCAGTCCGTGTCCTTGCGGGCGAGCCAGGGCGAGACAAGCCCGTCGCCGCAGTCTTCAGGGATGTCGGTGCCGGTGTGCGGCAGGCTGATAAGAAGCGGGGCGTTGCCCGCCTCGACCGAGAGCCAGGCGGGATCGTTCGCGTTCATGCCCGACCCCCGCCAACCCTTGAAGTTGTGGCGCCCTGGCGGACTCGGGCGTAGAGCGGGTTGAAGCCCATCCGGTAGACGAGCTCTGCCGGCCGCTCGATGTCCCAGATTGCGAGGTCGCAGGCCTTGCCCGCCTCCAGACTGCCAATCTCCGTGGCCAGACCCAGCGCCCTCGCCGCCTCCCGCGTCACGCCGGCAATGCACTCCTCGACGGTGAGCCGGAACAGCGTCGCGCCCATGTTCAGGGTCAGGAGCAGCGAGGTCAGCGGCGAGGTTCCGGGATTGCTGTCGGTGGCAAGCGCGATCGGTACGCCATAGCGGCGGAGGGCGGCGACCGGGGGCGCCCGTTCCTCGCGGATGAAGTAGAAGGCGCCAGGCAGGAGCACGGCAACCGTGCCAGCTTCAGCCATCGCCGCGATGCCCGGCTCGCCGGCGTATTCGAGGTGGTCGGCCGAGAGCGCACCGAAGCGGGCGGCCAACCCCGCACCGTTGAGATCGGACAGCTGATCGGCGTGAAGCCGCAGCGGCAGGCCAAGGCGGCGCGCAGTCTCGAACACTCGCGCCGTCTCGTCGGGCGAGAAGGCGATCCCCTCGCAGAACGCGTCGACCGCGTCCGCGAGTCCCTCCAAGGCGATCGCGGGCAGCATCTCCCGGCAGACGAGATCGACGTAGCCCGACGAATTCCCCCGCCATTCCGGCGGGACCGCGTGGGCGCCGAGAAAGGTCGTACGCACCCTCACATCCCGGCGCTCGCCAAGGCGGCGCGCGGCCCGGAGCTGGCAGCGCTCCGCCTCAAGCTCCAGACCGTAACCGGACTTGACCTCGACAGTGGTGACACCTTCGGCGATGAGCGCGTCGAGGCGCGGCAGCGCGGCGGCGGCAAGGTCGTCCTCGCTCGCAGCGCGAGTGGCCGCCACCGTCGAGACGATGCCACCTCCAGCCCGCACGATTTCCTCGTAGCTCGCCCCAGCCAAGCGCCGCTCGAACTCGCTGGCCCGGTCGCCGCCGTAGACGAGATGGGTGTGACAGTCGATCAATCCGGGGGTGATCCAGCGGCCATCGCAGGCAATCTGCTCGGCGGCGTCGAGAACGGGTGCGTCCACCGCCGCGCCGGCGAAGACGATGCGCCCGCCAGCCTCGGCGATCAGCCCGTCCTCGACCGCGCCGAGGCCGGCGCGGGAAGGCGCCAGCGTCGCCAAGCGGCACCCGCGCCAAATGCGATCAACTCGGGTCATGCGATGGGGATCACGCGATTTAGCTCCTGCGTCGGGCAGCCTCGCAAAAATGCGGCGAACGGGTTCGATCACTTGGCCATCGTTCAGTTTGTCTATACATATTGGTGAGGCCACATCCTGTAAAGGGGCCTACGCCACGGTGGCCGCTGGGAGAGCCGATGACGAGCCTGTTTTTCTACGAGGCGCTGTTGCCGAATGGTTGGGCGCAGGATGTTAGGGTGACGATCAATGACGGGGTCATCGACAGCGTCGCAATCGGGACGCGCCCGGCTTCCGCGGACGAGCGCCACCGGATCGGGCTGCCCGGTCTCAGCAATCTCCACAGCCATGCCTTTCAACGCGGCATGGCAGGGCTCACCGAGACATGCGGGTCGGACCGAGACAGCTTCTGGACTTGGCGCGAAGTGATGTACCGGTTCGTCGGGCGAATGACCCCGGAGGACGTCGAAGCCGTGACAGCCCAGGCCTACGTGGAGATGTTGGAGGCCGGCTTCACCCGCGTCGGCGAGTTCCACTACCTGCACCACTGTCCGGGCGGTGCGGCCTACGGTAACGTCGCCGAACTAGCCGAGCGCGTCGCGGCCGCCGCGCAAGCGATCGGGATCGGCCTGACGTTGCTGCCTGTCTTCTACGCTCACGCCGGCTTTGGCGGCCGCCCCCCCGAGGCGGGTCAGCGCCGGTTCATCAACGACATCGACGGGTTCGCACGCATGATGGAGGCGAGCCGGCGCATCGTGGCGGGGTGCGAGGGTGGGGTTGTCGGGATCGCGCCCCACTCCTTGCGCGCGGTCACGCCGGAGGAGCTCGCCGCGATCCTACCCCTGGCGGAGGGCGGACCAGTCCACATCCACGTTGCTGAGCAGGTCGCGGAGGTGGAGGCCAGCCTCGCCTGGAGCGGAGCCCGCCCCGTGGCGTGGCTCCTCGACAACGCGCCCGTCGACGCGGCGTGGTGCCTGATCCACGCGACTGAGGCCGAGCCGGAGGAACTCGCCGGCATCGCCGCGCGCGGCGCGGTCGTCGGGCTCTGCCCCGTGACGGAGGCCAACCTTGGCGACGGGATCTTTGACGGCCCGAGCTTCGTGGCGGCGGAGGGGAGCTACGGCATCGGATCGGACTCGAACGTTCTCATTGATGCAGCCGGCGAATTGCGGCAGCTCGAATACTCGCAGCGTCTGGCGGCGCGGGCGCGCAACGTCATGGCCGCGGGCTCGACCGCCTCGACCGGTCGCAGCCTGTTCGAGGCCGCTCTTGCCGGGGGGCGACGTGCCCTGGGTGGGGACGCCGCGGGGCTCGTCGTTGGGGCGCCGGCCGACCTGATCAGCCTCGACGCAGGGAGCGTGGCGCTCGCCGGCCGGCGCGGTGACGCCCTCCTCGACAGCTGGATCTTCGCAGGGCACACCCTGCCGGACTGCGTATGGGCCCGAGGGCGTAAACGCGTCGCGAACGGTCGGCACGTTGAGCGCGAAACGATTGCCGCCCGCTTCCGAAGCACCCTGGAGGGACTGCTTGCAGCATGAACGCGCCGCGCAAGCCGGGCACCGCCGGAACGCCGATCGCGCGCTACCAGCGCATTCGCAATTACATCGAGGCCGGATCCTCTCTGGTGATTGGCCCCCGGGGCACCGCGTACCGTTCGAGCACGAGCGCATACCGATGTGTGCCTGCTCCCGGATGACCGTGAACAAGGTCATCTCGGCGCTGGCCGGCGCCGGGCTGGTATAGGGTCGGCGCAGGGCCGCCACCTTCGTGTCCCGGCCCCGCGCGCAGTCGGCGGTCCTGGAGGTCCCCAACCGCAAGTCGGAGGCGAGGGGCGGGGCGAGCGCTACGGCTATCAAATCATCCAGCGGATCCGGCGCGGGACACCGCGCAAGGACGCGGACAGGCTCGGCGTCTCCACGCGCGGCCCCGTCCTGGCGCTGCGCTACCATCACTCGGCCGACGCATGCCCCCTTTGCCGTCGAGGATCGTCTTCTCAATCTGCGCGCGGTGCCCGATGCCGTTGATGAGGACTTCGGGACGACGCCACCCAACGCGTAGCTCGTCGGCCACGTGCCTTGGACGGAGGCCAAGCACCGCATCTTGGCCAGCAGCGCGGACGCGCGATCGCTGGCGGAGCTGGATGTCGCGGCTAGCGAGGCCTGCCTCGTTCTCGAGCGCCGGACATGGCGCAACGGCGAGCCAATCACGTCGGTGCGGATGATCCATCCCGGTCGTTTTTACGCCCTGATCGCCCGTTTTATATTAATCCTTCAAGCCCAAGAGCTGAGTCTCGTCCGGAGGTCGCTCGTCCACTCGCGAGTGGGCCGGATGAAGCGGACCCAGAGGGCGGATTGCGACTTTCAGTATGATCAAAACGGTCCGGCATGTTTCCGAGCGTAGCGGAAGTTGGATTGCATGGAGAATTGCGGGTGTCCGGACAGAAAGAGCAATTTTAAGGACAGCTGAATTTTCTCCTTTCAATCGAAGCTGATGCAGGGTGCGTTCAGGATCATTCGACGATTGACGGAGGAAGATTTACTGGGCGTCGCACCTCGGTTCCCGGACAGCAAAAAAGCGATCTGCGCCGAACACGGGATCAGGATGGTTGGGACGCTTGAGGATGCCGCTGACGCGTGCGGCGGGCCGCTCCGAGAACGTGACAAGGCCTTGCGAGAAGACGAGAGTACGCGTGATCCGCAGGACGTCGACGTGCCCCTCGAGCCAGGCTCCCGCCGGCACTGTTCCGAGGAAGTCGCAGGTCAGACTCACGGTCAGCAGAAAGGAAGACAGCTCGGCCTGCAGGTTGCTGCCCATCGCCAGAAGCATGTCGGCGAACGTCGCGAGCATTCCACCGTGGCAGACGCCGGCCGCGTTGCAGTGCTGGTCTCGCACACGAAGCCCGAGGGCGAAGCGGCCGCCCACCATCTGGCCGTACAGTGGTCCGTTCACGTCGATGAAGCCGGCGGGGCGCAGGCGAAGACGGGTGAACCCCTCGGGTGGCCGATCGTCGGTCATTCGCGGATGCTCTTTTCAGATGCTGTCAGATGAGATCGGAGGAGCTTGACGAGATTGCGCTCCGCGTCGGTGAGCGTCCGAGCGGTCGAGTAGACGATCTGCAGGGTGCGGACGATCCGGGGGTTCTCGATCATCCGGCTGGCGAGTTCGCCGGAGGCGACAAGCTGCATGACGTCGGAGGGCGGCAGGATCGTACCGAGCCGACCTTTGCGTACGAGCGCGAGGCACATGGCCAGCGAATCGACTTCGAGAACAGGCTTCAGCATCACACCGCGCATCCGGGCGGCAGCGTCGATGAGCTGTCGCAGTCCGAACTGGGCCGTCGGGAGCACAAGCGGCAGCTGCGTCAGCGCTGAGAATACGACCGGCCCCTCGGCAACCAGCGCGGTAGCGCGGTTGAAAACGAGGGCCAGCGCCTCGGACGAGCCGAGGTCGACGCGCGCCATACGCGGGGAGCGGAGCGTGATAATGCCGAGGCGCAACGTTCCTCGACGCACGCGCTCCCGGATCACGACGTTCGGTTGCTCGACGACCCGGAGCCGCACGCCAGGATGGAGCTGTCGCCAAGCCTCGATCGCCTGAGCGACCCGGGAGACCAGGAAGCTGTCAGACCCGACCGACGGCAAAATACCGAGCTCAAACAGCCCGTTCATCTGATCGCCGACTGAGAGGCGCTGAAGGGCAATCCCGTCCTGGGCTTTGCCGAGAAGGGTGGCCACACTCTCGAATCGCCGGCCTTCATCTGTTGGCGTAAGGCCGGCCCGGGTCCTGACGAAGAGGCGGGCGGCGACCGTGCGCTCGAGCCTGCCAAGTTGCTCCGTGACTGCGGGCTGCGCGACCCCAGCTCGTCTCGCCGCTTCGGTGACGCTCAAGCTCCGCCAGAGGAGGCCAAAGAAGTGGAACTGCCGGGACGTGATCTCCGGTCTCATCGCCAGCGTGGCGTCGGCCCCCACGAGAGCTTCCCGCACGGCTGCCACCCAGGCGTTCCCAGCGGCATCGCGGTCCCGAAGGATCGCGACGATCGCCAAATCGACGGTAGGCACGGTTGGGCGGGTGATCACGCCACGGCGGAGCAAACGGGCCGGAAGCGCACTTTCCGGCAAAAGCACGGTGACGTCCTGTCCGCTCGCGAGCAGGACGGCGAGCGAGGCGGGATCATCCTCGACGAAGGCGAGATCGAGCCGCCTTGCAAGACCTGTGGTGTCGAGCCGCTCCTTGATGGCACGCAGGGACACGCCCCCGATACGCGGAACCAGGATCGGTCGATCAGCCGCAGCCGGCGCGTCTACCCTCGATCCTGGATCGTGGCTGCGCTGCGCGAGGACGAGCCGATCCAGGGCTACGATCTCGCGCTGCGGCCCTGCTACAGCGTCGGGATGGATGTCGTAGCGCAGAACGACCTGTGGAACCGTTTTTGAGCCCGTCTCCCTGTCTCGCTCCTGCGAGGGGCCTTCCAACCTGAAGCACACGTCTGGCGCTAAGGCTGCCACTCTGTTCATAGCGTGGCCGATCGCCCTGTCGAGCCGCCCCAGCGCGACCGAGGGGAAGACCGTGACGGAAATCGGGCGCGCGACAGGGACATTTGCGTGAGGGATTCGCCGCGCGGCCCGTTCGGCGTGCAGGACGTTGAGAGCCTCGCGGAACAGCCAGTGGGCGGACGCGGTCGGCGCGAGACCGCGTCCGGTCCGGTCGAACAGCTTCAACCCGAGTTCGGCCGCGAGCGCGGTGAGGCTGGCGCTCAAGGATGAGGGCGCGATCCCGAGGGTCCGGCTCGCTTCGGCCAAGCTGTCCTCCTGGCAGGTGACTATGAAGCGGCTCAGGTCATCGAGGTCGAGCAAAACGCATCTCGCCGAGCTGACATCACGTCCGGCGCGGGCTTGGCGGGCGTGTCGCCATGCGCGTCATACGCACCACGTCGAGCTGCTCCTGACAACCTGCGTCCGGCACAGGCAAGACGACGTGATTGGTACATCGGCCTTGCTCAAGGCCACCGCGAGCTTCTTCCGGATCGCCAGAATTTCCTCCTGCTCACCGCGACGCGCGAGACATTCGGCGAGGCCGTGAAGGGCCCACACGTTTTCGGCGTGCTGCGTGCAACGCTGAACGTGCCCGCTCAGGCCAAGGTCGTCGCGGTAAACCTGCTCCGCCTCCGCGGCGTGTCCTTGCTCAAGGAGGAGCGCCGCGAGGGCGTGCCGGGGCGGATGCATCCAGGCCCAGGGCTCGGTGTAGCCAAGACTGTCGTCCCGGCGGACGCTCTCGCGTAAATGATCGTAGGCTTCGCGATGATGGCCCTTGTGGTAGGCGATCTCGCCATCCAACATCGTTTCCGCGACGCCGAGGATTGCCGAGACCGGATTGCTGAGGAAGCGGCGGCCGGGCGGGATCCTGGCCGAACTGCGTTGGAATAGCACACGCTCTGCGTCAGCAGCCGCGAAGTCCTTTAGCGAGGCTCGCGCGATACCGCGAGCGTAGTGATGCATAGCCGTCGACGTGAGATAGACTTCCGGGTCGCCCGGCACGGGTTCCTCCAGGATGTCATGCCACCGGCCAAACCGCACCAGGACGTGCATCTTGGTTCCGTAGTAGCCCTCCGCCGTGGTCGCGAGCTTCGGACGGTTGTGCGCCCGGACTATGTCCGCGGAGATGATGCCCCGCATCTTCTCCGCAGCCCGAAGCGCGGGCCCGTATTGGCCAAGGAACATGCAGGCGAACATCAGGAGATGCAGGTCGTGGCACCGCGCCGTGACGTAGAAGCTGAGCGGCGCATCGTACGCGGCATACATGTCGTCGGCCGCGACTGCCCTGTCGCTCGCCTGCTTGGCCCGCTCATAATCACCGCACAGGACGTAGATGTGCGCCGGCATGTGGTTCATGTGCCCGGCGTCAGGACACAGGGTCGCGAGCGCGTCGGCGGACTGCATCGCCCGCTCTGGCTCGCTTGACATCTCAAGGATGTGGATGTGCAGGTGGACGACCGCCGGATGCTGCGGCAGGCCAGCGGCGTCTGCCGCGGCGATCGCCCGCTCACAGAGCGCAAGAGCGTCGGCCGCGTCCGATCCGGGCGCCGGCTGCCCCGTCTTCAGGTCCCAGAGGCGTCGCGGGGTCCTCGTGATCAGCGCCTCGACCAGGAGCGCTGCAACGTCTCTGTCATCCGGAAAGCGCTGCTGCAACCGGCGCATCGCGGCCGCGTAGTCGTCGTCCCAGCGGTCATAGACGTCCGGAGCCACGGGATTAGGCTCCTGGAAGCGGGCGGCGAGCGTCTCCACCAGACTGTTCTCTACCCCGCTCGCGCGGTCATTCAGCGACCGGGCCTTCGCGAGGTGGGCGTGCGCCCGCCGCGTCGCAATCGAGGCCTCTTGCGCGCCAAAATCACGCCAGACGAAGTTGTAGAACGGACCCAACCCGTAGGCGATGCCCCAATGCGCCATAACGCAGTCGGGATCGTGGGTAAGGGCCGTCTCGAAACACCTGACGCCCTCCTCGTGATTGAAACCGAAGCACCAGTTGAGGCCGAGGTCGAACCAGCGCTGAGCCTCGCGCGAGCACGTCGTGACGGCCCGCGAATAGCCTCCGAGGTCGAAGCGGAGCATGGCCCTTTGGCGTGCGCTCGACTCCCTCGACGCACACGGCCCATCCTTGAGAACCGCGGATCCTGAAACAGTCATGGCAAGCCCAGCCTCTTAGCGCCGACTAGTCGGGTCGCCCTCGCGATCGAAAGATTGATCCACGGTGACGTATGCTGGGAGAGCACCCTCAACCTCCGACCAGGCCGTAGCGGTTGTGGGCCGCAGCCGCCTGATCGGCCCAATCGTCCTCAAGATCAATCGAGAAAACGCGGTCGACACAGGTATAGTCGGTGTATCCAAGCCGCGCCAACGGTTTGATCTTAACGACATCAATCTTTCCATCAGACCCAATGACGTCGTCATCGATGTGGACGCCGACGACCTTGCCGACCACAACGTAGTGCGCCGTGCCGATGGTGTCGCCCGGAAGTGCGAGGGTCGTGTGGTGGACGCATTCGAAGGCGATCGGCGACTCCGCCACCCTGGGCGTCTTCACGAACCGGCTCGGGGCCGCCGTGAGCCCGACCGCCTCTAACTCGCTCACAGCCGGGTCGTAGATCTGCGAGCTGCGGGTAACCTGTTGCCGCAGGTCCCAGGTAGCCATGTTGTAGACGAACTCACCCCGGCGCTCGGCATTGTCGCTCGAATCCTTGCGCCGCCAATCTGGCGGATGACGATTCGCCGAGAACATCACGTAGCCCGGATCGAAGCCTACGATGTTGAACTGCGAATAGGGGGCAAGATTGATCCGGCCGTCATCGGCCAGGGTCGTGATCCAGCCGATCGGACGGGGCACGACGCAGGACTTTAACGGGTTGAACGGCAAGCCGTGGTCCTTCAGCGTCGGATCGTAGAACATGCGCGTTGGGTCCCGCATCCGCGTTTGAAGCCGGGAACGGCGGCACCGGCGCGAAACGCGCACGTCGACCCCACCCTACCGGTCGCGATGTGAGTGGGGATCCTAGCGAATTTAGCGGCGCCTGCAGCCTTCTCCTCACCGAAAACGACCATAAGAAAAACCGTATCTACACGATTCGCTGATGTTACTGCCATTACGACATTGCCGTCTCGCGTTGCTGAACCGCATAAAGCGTCCGGGGAGCGGAGCGATGGCAGATCAGCAGCACCTGGATTTCTTCTTCGATTTCGTTTCGCCCTATGGGTACCTCGGCAGCGTCGCAGTTGAGCGCCTGGCTGAACGACGTGGTATCGAAATCGTCTGGCATCCGGTCCTGCTCGGCATCAGCGTCCTCAAAGTTATGGGCCTCAAGGCCCTGCAGGACACACCGGTCAAGCGCGACTATGTCCGCCACGACCTCGAGCGGTTCGCGCGCTTCCTCGAGATTCCCTTCAGACGGCCAGAGGCGCCCATACGACCGCTCGCCGCCGCGCGCGCCTTTACGTGGCTGAACGGGCTGGACCCCCACGGCGCAAAGCGCTTCGCCCGGGCCGTCTATCAGGCGAGTTGGGCGGAGGCGCGCGATATCTCAAGTGTCGAATTCGTCGTCGAACTCGGTCGCTCCCTCGGCTTCGACGAAGCCGGGATCCGCGCCGCTACCGCCGACGAGGTCGTCAAGGGGTCGCTTCGTGCCAAAGTCGATGCCGCGATCGCCCGTGGGGTCTTCGGCGTACCGACCTTCATGACGGGGGGCGAGCTGTTCTGGGGCGTCGACCGCCTACCGATGCTGGAAGCATGGCTCGATCGAGGGGGATGGTAGAGCAATGGAAGCCTTGCATGGTTTCGAGGGATTCGACCTTGCCCACCTCGTAGAGCTGCAGGCGCGCGTGCGTGGAGGGCACCCGTTCCTGATTTGGGCGCCATTTGACGGCGAAGAGCGGCGTTGGAGCTACGCCGCGTTCGCCGACGCCGTCGCCCGGCTCGCCGGCGCGATGGCCCGTCGCGGCCTCCGCTCGGGCGACCGCCTGCTCATCCATCTCGACAACGCGCCGGAGAGCGTGATCGCGTGGTTCGCCTGTGCCCGGCTCGGCGCGACGGCAGTCGTCACCAACGCCCGCGCCTCTGGAGAGGAACTCGCCTATCTCGCCGAGCATTCGCGAGCGATCGCCGCCGTCACGCAACCGAAGCTGCTCTCCGTCGTGGAAACCAACTGCGCAGGTCTGCGCTGGGTCGCAGTGACAGCGACTGACGACGGCGTTCCGCCCTCGCCCAACCGGACACCATCTCCGAGCCTGAGCTTCGAGTCTCTGCTCGCTGAGGGCGAGCCGATGCCGTTGCGTGCTCCCGACCCCATGCTTACCGTCGGCGTCCAGTACACGTCCGGCACGACGTCCCGGCCGAAGGGGGTCGTGTTCACTCACGCCAACGGGCTGTGGGGCGCGAAGGTCGGAGCCCAGCACGCGGCCTTGGGCAGGACGGACATCTTCCTGATCCACCTGCCACTCTACCACGTCATCGGGCTCTCCTACTCGCTCCTGGCCACGCTCTGGGCCGGCGGCACGGTCGTGCTCGCGCCGCGCTTCTCAGCGACCCGCTTCTGGGACGTTTCGGTCCGTCAGCGCTGCACGTGGACGTCGATGGTTCCGTTCTGCGTGCGGGCCCTCGGCAAGGTGGACACCCCCACCGCCCACCACTACCGGGCTTGGGGAAACGCCTTCTGGAGCGCCAAGCTTGAGCGGCGCTACCGACTGGACATCCTGGGCTGGTGGGGCATGACCGAGATGGTGACCCATCCCATCGTCGGCGATGCCGGGAAGCCCGGCCGCGAGCTTGCGATCGGACGGCCCGCCCCCGAGTATGATCTCATGATCCGCGCCGATGATGGCCGGCCCTGTGGTCCGGGCGAAGTCGGTGACCTCTCGGTCCGGGGCGTTCCGGGGCTATCGATCTTCAAAGAATACCTCGACGATCCGGTCGCGACGGCGGCGAGCTTCGACGCAAACGGCTTCTTCCTCACCGGGGATCGCGTGGTCCGGCACGCGGACGGCTTCATCGAATTCAGCGAACGGGCGAAGGACGTCCTGAAGGTCGGCGGCGAGAACGTCGGCGCTGCCGAGATCGAGCGCGTCATCATGGAAGTTCCCGGCGTGCGCGAGAGCGCGATCGTCGGCCGGCCGGATCCCATGCGCGGCGAGGTGCCGGTTGCCTTCATTGTGGCCGCGGCCGGCCGAGACCGAGCCCCGCCCGGGTTGTGCGAGGACGTGCTCTCGGCCTGCCGCGCGCGGCTCGCGGATTTTAAGGTGCCGCGCGAGGTGATCCTGCTGGACGAGTTGCCGCGCGGCACGATCGAGAAAGTGTCCAAGGTCGAGCTTCGCCGCCGACTTCAGCCCGGCCGCATCGCTGGCGTTTGAATCGCAAGCTTGTTCGGAAGGGCTTATGATTGAATTCTGATTCTTTAGAACGCGCGACGGTGGCAAGCCGCTACGCTGCCCCGTTGCTCTCGTCGCAGAACGGCACATCCATGACCGCCATCAGCTCAGGTCCAAACCCCAATATGCGGGATCTTCGCAAGGTCATCGTCAGCGCGTCCCTGGGGACGATGTTCGAATGGTATGACTTCTTCATCTACGCACTGCTCGCCGCTGTTTTGTCACGCCAGTTCTTCGTTGGGATTAACGAGACGGCAGCGTTCCTGGTAACGCTCCTGTCGTTCGCGGCCGGCACGGCAATCCGGCCACTCGGCGCGCTCGTCTTCGGACGGTACGGCGATCTGTTGGGCCGCAAGCGGGTCTTCCTCACGACGATCATCATGATGGGTGGCGCAACCTTCTGCATCGGCCTCCTGCCCACCTACGCCACCGGGGGCGGTTTCGCGGCCGTTCTATTGGTTGGCTTGAGGCTTCTTCAGGGGTTTGCGCTCGGCGGCGAGTACGGCGGCGCAGCAATCTACGTCGCCGAGCATGCGCCGACGGGCAAGCGAGGCTTTTTCACGAGCTGGATCCAGATCACGACCCCGCTGGGGCAGCTTCTAGCGATGTTGGTACTCCTCGTCGTCCAACTCTTCGTCGGAGCGCAGGACTTCGCATCATGGGGCTGGCGTATCCCGTTCTTGCTTTCGATCGTCCTTCTGGTCATCTCGATCTGGATCCGATCGACGATGCACGAATCCCCCGTCTTCCAGGCCATGAAGAGCGGCGGGACCGTGTCGAAGGCGCCTCTGAAGGAAATGATCCTTCGTTGGACGAACCTTAGGGTCGTCCTCGTCGCGCTGTTTGGTCTCGCGGCCGGCCAGGCGATCGTCATCAATGTGGGGATGACTTACTCCTTCTTCTTCGTCACGCAGACCCTGAAGCTCGACTTCGCCACCGCGAATGCGCTCTCAGCCATCTCGCTAATCCTGTCAGCACCATTCTTCGTGATCTTTGGCGCCCTGTCCGATAAGCTCGGGCGCAAGGCCATCATCATGACCGGCCTCGCTTTGGCGCTCGTTAGCTACCGGCCGATTTTCGAAGGGCTCACGCATTTCGCGAACCCTGCGCTCGAAGCGGCACGGACAGCCGCCCCGGTATCGGTGGTGGCAGATCCGGTGGAATGCTCCTTCCAGTTCAACCCCGTCGGGGCCGCGAGCTTCCGGTCGTCCTGCGACATCGCGAAGTCGTTCCTGAGCCGGATCGGTGTGCCGTATGACAACGTAAGCGCCGCAACTGGGACGGTCGCGCGGGTCGAGGTCGGCGGTCGCGTGCTGTCGAGTTTCGACGGGACCGCGCTGCCGACCGCAGCATTTGGACCTCGCGTCGCCGCCTTCAACGCGGAGCTTGGAACCCTGATCAAGTCCGCGGGCTATCCAACTGCTGCCGATCCGGCCCAAGTGAACAAGCCGATGGTCGTCTTACTGCTTTTCGCAATGATGCTCTTCGCCACCATGGTCTACGGACCGATGGCGGCTCTGCTCGTCGAGATGTTTCCGCCGCAGATTCGCTACAGCTCGGTCTCGACCGCCTACAACATCGGCAACGGCTGGTTTGGCGGCTTCACATCCCCAATCGCGTTCGCGCTGATCGCGGCGTCCGGTGATATCTACGCCGGAACTTGGTACTGCACCGGCGTGATCTTGTTGACTTTGGTTGTCGGCCTTCTGTTTCTTAAGCCTGCGAATTTGGGGAGCGTCAAGTCGGTCGAGGCTTACGAACCAGCTGCCAATCAGGCCTCCGGCACCGTCTGAGTCTGATCAGGCTGAGGTTGGGCGGGACATGACGTATCCGATGGCCAGACTGCCTACGTCGCTGAAGTCACTAGGGATTCATCGCCAGCTGCGCCAAGATCGCGCCAGCCAATTTTCCATGCCTATTCACAGTCGAGTTCGCCACCCTGGAATCGGTTGAACGGTTCAACAACCGTCGCCGAGCGCGATGGCGATGGGGTGGGTGAGCCCGTCGAGGCGCCGCGGTGCCTCGGGCATGGGCCTGGATGACATCCGGGGAGTGGGCCCCTGGTGGCGGACAGGGGCAGGCCACCGTTTTGACCGTCTGCCGGGGGAGTTGATCCTCGAATTGTGAGGGACTGAGATAGCCGAGGGAGGAGTGGAGACGCCGCGTGTTGTAGGTTCGTTCGATGATGTTTTGTTTGAGTGGCCTCACTGAAACAAAGTGAGTCCACGGAAAGCGGACCGTGACGAGGGATAGGATCATGGGCGAAGCGGCTTGGCAGTTCTGGATTGACCGTGGCGGCACCTTCACGGACGTCGTGGCTCGCGCGCCCGACGGCGCGCTTTCCACCCACAAGCTGCTCAGCGAGAACCCGGAGCGGTACCGCGACGCGGCGGTCGCGGGCATCCGCCAAGTGCTGGGCCTCGCCCCGGGCGCGGCCATCCCACCCGGCACCATCGGCGCGGTGCGGATGGGCACCACGGTGGCCACCAACGCGCTCCTGGAGCGCAAGGGCGAGCGCACCCTGCTGGTCGTCAACCGCGGCTTCGCCGACGCGCTGCGCATCGGCCGCCAGAGCCGGCCGCGCCTGTTCGACCTCGAGATCCGGTTGCCGACCCTGCTCCACGAGCGCGTGGTGGAAGTTTCAGGCCGCGTCGGCGTCGACGGCGACGAGGTAGAGCCGCTCGACGAGGATGCGGCCCGCGCCGCCTTCGAGCGCGGGGCCGCCGACGGCATCTCATCCTGCGCGATCGCGCTCATCCACAGCTGGCGGCACCCGGACCACGAGCGCCGGCTCGCCGAGCTCGCCCGCAAAGCTGGCTTCGCCCAGGTGTCGGCTTCGCACGAGGTCAGCCCGCTCCTGCGCCTCATCCCGCGCGCCGACACCGCGGTCGTGGACGCCTATCTGTCGCCTATCCTGCGGCGCTACGTCGAGCAGGTCGCCTCGGAACTCGGCGACACGCGCCTTTATTTCATGCAGTCGCATGGCGGCCTCGCCGAAGCCGACGCTTTCGGCGGCAAGAACGCCATCCTATCCGGCCCCGCGGGCGGCATCATCGGCGCGGTCCGCACCGCGGCCATGGCCGGCATCGACCACGTGGTCGGCTTCGACATGGGCGGCACCTCGACCGACGTAGCGCTCTATGCCGGCGCCTTCGAGCGGAGCTTTGAGACCGAGGTGGCGGGCGTGCGCATGCGCACGCCCATGATGGCGATCAACACGGTCACGGCCGGGGGCGGCTCGGTGCTGCATTTCGACGGAGCCCGGTTCCGCGTCGGACCCGACAGCGCCGGCGCCAACCCGGGCCCCGCTGGCTATCGCCGCGGCGGCCCGCTCACGATCACGGATGCCAACATCTGCCTCGGCAAGGTCCAGCCGCGGCACTTCCCGGCCATCTTCGGCCCGGACGGAGACCAGCCGCTCGACGCGAAGGCCGTGCGCGCGCGCTTTCTCAAGCTGGCCGAGGAGGTTGTGGCTGCGACGGGCCGGCGCCCCGACCCCTGCGAGGTAGCCGAGGGCTTCGTGCGCATCGCGGTGGCCAACATGGCGTCGGCCGTCAAGCAGGTGTCGACCCAGAGGGGCCACGACCTGTCCCGCTTCGTCATGCAGTGCTTCGGCGGCGCGGGCGGGCAGCACGCCTGCCAGGTGGCCGACGAACTCGGCATAGACCGTGTGCTGCTCCATCCCTTCGCGGGCGTGCTGTCCGCCTACGGCATGGGCCTCGCTGCTCAAACGGTGCTGCGCGAGCGCTCCGTCGAGCTCCCGTTCACCGCCGACGTACTACCCACGTTGCGATACGAGGCCGGCCAACTCGGCACTGAAGCGTCGTCATCCCTCGTTGCCCAGGGCGCGCGACAGACGGACGTCGTTGCCTCCGCCACCGTGCATCTGCGCTACTCCGGCACCGAGGCGGCCCTGCCCATCGCTCTCGCGCCCTTCGACGACATGGTCGAAACCTTCACGCGCGAACATCGCGGGCGTTTCGGCTTCGCCACGCCCGAGCGCGCCCTCGTGGCCGACATCGTCGCCGTCGAAGCGACCGCGGCGGGCGAGGCCGTGCGCGAGGCGGAACTGCCGACTCGCTCTGGCGCCTTGCTCGAGCCGGTCGACGAGGTCGACCTGTGGACGTCCGGCCGGGCCTGGCGCGCGCCGGTCTTCGACCGCGGCGCACTGCTCGCCGGCGACCGGATCGAAGGGCCCGCCCTGGTCCGCGAACCCATCGGGACCATCGTGGTCGAGCCGGGCTGGACCGCCGAGACGGCAAAGCTCGGCCATGTCGTGCTGCGCCGCACCACGCGCCGCGCCGCGCAGGCGGTGGCCGGCGCGGAGGAGGCAGACCCGGTACTGCTCGAAGTCTTCAACAACTTGTTCATGCACGTCGCCGAGCAGACGGGGCTAGTGCTGCAGAACACGTCGCAGAGCGTCAACATCAAGGAGCGACTCGACTTCTCCTGCGCCATTTTCGACGCGGAGGGCGGCCTCGTCGCCAGCGCGCCCCACGTGCCCGTCCATCTCGGCGCCATGGGCGAGAGCGTGAAGACGGTAATCCGCAAGCGAGGTGGGAGCCTGCGGCCCGGCGACGTCGTAGCGCTGAACGACCCTTACGCGGGCGGCACGCACCTGCCCGACATCACCGTGATCACCCCGGTGTTCGATCCTGACGGGCGGGAGATCCGCTTCTTCGTCGGCAGCCGCGGGCACCACGCCGATATCGGCGGGCTCACGCCCGGCTCAACCCCGCCCCATTCCCGCGCGCTCGAAGACGAAGGAGTCGTCATCGACGACTTCCTGCTCTGTTCTGAGGGCGAGTTCCGTGAAGTGGCGTTCCGCACCCTGCTGGTCTCGGCTCGCCATCCTGCCCGCTCGCCCGACGTCAACGTAGCGGACATCAAGGCCCAGGTGGCCGCAAACCAGAAGGGTGTCGCGGAGCTCGGCTCGGTCGTGGAACGCTACGGCTGGGACACCGTCAGCGCCTATATGAGCCACGTGATGGACAATGCGGAGGAAAGTGTCCGACGCGTCGTCGACGAGCTCCGGGAAGGCAGTTTTGCCTACCCCATGGACGACGGTTCCACCCTGAGCGTGCGCGTGACGGTGGACAAGGCAGCCCGCGGCGCCACCGTCGACTTCACAGGCACCTCGCCGCAGGATGCGGGCAACTTCAACGCACCTCCGGCCGTCGTGCGAGCCGTCGTGCTTTACGCCTTCCGCTGCCTGGTCGGAGCCGACATCCCGCTCAACGACGGCTGCCTCAAGCCGATCTCGATCGTCATCCCGCCCGGCACGTTCCTGTTGCCGCTGCCAGGGGCTGCCGTGGTGGCCGGCAACACCGAGGTCAGTCAGGCCGTGTGCAACGCGCTGTTCGGCGCGCTCGGGGCGGTCGCCTGCAGCCAAGCCACGATGAACAATTTCCTGTTCGGCGACGCGACGCGCCAGTACTATGAGACGATCTGCGGCGGCGCAGGGGCGGGCCCGGGCTTCGGTGGCCAGTCTGCGGTGCACACGCACATGACCAACACCCGCATGACAGATCCCGAGATCCTGGAGCTGCACTACCCCGTGCGCCTGGAGGAATTCTCCATCCGTCGGGGCTCGGGCGGGGCCGGGCGCCACCGAGGCGGGGACGGCGCGGTGCGCCGGCTGCGCTTCCTCGAACCCATGACGGCGGTGATCGTTTCATCCCGCCGCTCGGTGGCGCCCTTCGGCCTCAACGGCGGCGCGGACGGTGCCCCCGGCCTGCAGTGGGTCGAGCGCAACGACGGGGCGCTCGAAGACCTCGCCGGCCGGGCGCGCGCCGAACTCGCTCCGGGCGACGTCTTTGCCATCGCCACGCCGGGCGCAGGCGGCTTCGGCCGGTCCTGACTAGGCTGCTTGGACCGCTTGGGCCGTCCAGCGCTTCATCTATGCAGGTCGGCTCCCGTTTCCCGCTGCGGGCCGACGACGACGCCTGATGGCGGGCGCTGACCACGGCGCGAGGAACGACAAGACATGACCATATACTCAGGGCCCGTGTTCGACATGGCCCGGCGGCAGTTCGCCTCGGTGGCCGACCATATCGGCATCCCGCAAGACGGCAAGACGAGCTGGACTGCCTGCTCTATCCGAAGCGGGCTATCACCGTGTCTTGCCCGATCCACCGCGAGGACGGTACCACGGCCGTGTTCCAGGGCTTCCGCGTCCAGCATCGTCTGTCCATAGGTCCCACCAAGGGCGGTACGCGCTTCGCGCCGCAGGTCGACATGGGTGAGGTGGCGGCCTTGGCCGTGTGGATGAGCTGGAAGTGCGCCCTGTCGGGCCTGCCATACGGCGGCGCCAAGGATGGCGTCACGGTGGACCCGTCGTCGCTGTCGCGACGCGAGCTCGAGGCGCTGTCGCGCCGGTACACACAAGAGATGATCCCCTTCGTCGGCCCGCAGACCGACGTGATGGCACCCGACGTCGGCACGAACGAGCAAGTTATGGCGTGGTTCATGGACACCTACTCCATGTACCAGGGCAGGACCATCACCGAGATCGTGACCGGCAAGCCCGTGACAAGCGGCGGCACGGTGGGCGGCGTGAGGCGACGGGCGCGGCGTCGTGCACACGGTGGCACGCGCCGCCGAGCGCATCCGCCTCGACCTCCGCGGCGCGACCGCGGTGGTGCAGGGGTTCGGCAACGTCGGTTCAGTCACTGCGGCCGAGTTGGCGTCACGTGGGACCAAGGTGACAGCTGTCAGCGACCACGCCGCTTGCCTACACGACGCGCGGGGCCTGCCCGTCGAAGCCTTGGCCGAACACGTTCGCCGGCCCGGCACCCTCGCGAGCTTCTCTACCCAGGCCGCCCTGGACCCGGCGGAGCTGCTGACGCTCCCGTGCGACGTGCTCGTGCCCGCGGCGCTCGAACGGGTCATCGATGCTTCCGTCGCGTCGCGCCTGCGGTGCCGCATCCTGGCGGAGGGCGCGAACGGCCCGGTGACACCGGACGCGGACGCCGTGCTGGACGAGCGGCGCGGCGAGATCTTCGTGGTGCCGGACATCCTGTGCTACGCAGGCGGCGTGATCGTCAGCTACTTCGAGTGGGAGGACCTCCGGCAACTCTTCTGGGAGGAGGCGGAGGTCAACGAGCGACTCGCTCGCATCCTGGATCGCTCCTTCGATCAGGTGGTTGACCGCGCCGTTCGGGAAGGGGTGAGCCACCGCACTGCATCCATGGCGATCGGCGTCGAACGCGTCTGGGCCGCGAAGCAGGCGCGCGGGCTCTTCCCGTGAGGCATTTCGGCCTGGAGGGCGCTCGAGTCCGCCACCGTAAGAGGTTGCCCGAGCGAGCTGCACGTCGTGCTTTCGACCGCATTTTCACCCTGCCACGAAAAATCGGTTTGACGCCCGGGCATGGTGCGGGATGATTGTCGGACCATCCCTGCGCCCCGGCCATGCACATGGCCGCGGCGCCCACGCTGCAGGCCGAAAGATCACCGATGCGTCTTGGTTTGCGCGACCTTGGCCACCCTCATCGCGGCCATGCCGGCCGCCGCCCAGCCCTGCATCTGCAGGCCTGGCGGTTACGAGGAGGTCGGCCCTGCCCACCTAGTCGTGCCCCAGACCTCCTACGTGCCGCATACCCGCTACGTCCCCGAAACGCGGCTGGTGCCCCGCACGCGCTACGTGCCCCATACCCGGCTCGTGCCGCGAACCGTGAACATCCCTCGGGCCGACAACGAGGTGCGGACCCGCTACAGCACCTATCCGGTCTATCCAGGAACCGGCTACGTCGTGCTCGGCCTGCCGTCGCTCTTCGACCACCCCTGCTACACGGGTTCGATCGGGTGCATCCGTACGTTCGGGCCCGCTCTACTACTATTGAGTGGCCTACGGGCGTCGAAGAGCATCGCGGCGAGGTGCGGACACACCTCGGCCGCGCCCGCGCGAGATTCCGCCAGGACGCCGTCGGATCCATCTGGCGTCGGTGTCGCTCCGTGGGCAGTGTGGGCACACGAAGACCCGACGCGATGAAGGATCCGTGAGGTGTCGAGGTGAAGGGCGAAGCTGGTCTGTTCCGCTTTGCCGCGGACCGGCCGACGTCTATCCTCCCCGCTCAGAGCTGAACTTCTCTCTTCGGCATCGTCGAACCGAAAATTCCGATGTGAGGACGCTTTGCCCTCCGTCGCCATCGACTCAAAGTTTCGCCTCAACGGTCCTGGTATCTAATTACTACGAAACCTCTTCTCAGGCCCCAGTAGCCGGATAACTCTCGGGAGTTGACGTCCCAAGTGTAGTCCTCAACCCGCAGCGGGTCGGGCTTCTGCCCTTGCTTCGCGGTAGCCTCGGCGAATTCGGAAGGGTCGAGCCGGGGCGGTCGCAATCTGGTGATCGGCCCCGCCTCCGCCCGTTCGGCGAGGGAAACTGCCATGCCGCGAGAGAGCTGGTCGCTCTTGGCTTGCAGGAGCTGGGCGGCGTCACGATCCTCCCTGTCGTCTCCGACACCGCCTTCGTCGCGTTCGGAGGTGTCAGCATGCTCTCCGATGCGTGCCAATCCGACGTGGTCGTCGGCCAACCCATCCAAGCTGGCTCAGCGAGACCTGCTCTTCAACCGACCGGGTGGGAGCGTTCGATAGGTCTGGTCGGGTTGACTCTCATCGCAGCAAGCCTCCCCCGAGTCTCATCATGGCCCCATCCCGCGTGGAGCCGCTGTGCAGGTCGAGCGAAACCTCTACCGCCGCCTCGGCCTGCAGGACCGCGCTGTCGAAGCCGGGGCACGGCAGGTCGGACGGGTCCAGCATCAAGCTGATCTCGGAGCAAGCGAAGACCACGCAATCCGCGCCGCGCGCGATCCCGAGGTCGATCACCGACAGCAGCCTGTCGCGCGACGCGCGGCGGACCTGACCGACGCAGAGTTCGTTCAACAGCACGTGGGTGAGCGCGTCGCGGTCCTGCAGGGAGGGAACCATCACGGCGACGCCGCCCTCCCGCATCCGATCGACATAGGCTTCCTGCTCCAGGTCGTTCTGCATGGACAGGACCAGCGGCCGGTCGAAGCCGTAGGCCTTGAGCGCCTGCATGGTTTCCAGCGTCCCGTCGATCAGCCGGGCACCGGCGCCGAGCTGCGCGTTCAGTTGGCCGATCCGGGCCGCCACGGCCGCGAAGGCGCCGTGCATGGGGTCAGCACAGATCACGATCACCTCGGCCCCCGCCCGCATGAGCCATTCGGCATTTTCGGCCAGAATGGATCCGATGCGGTCGAATGCGCCGGTCTGACGGAGCTCGACCAGCGGCTCGAAGTTTGGCGAGCTGACTACCAAGTCGCTGGAGTTGTGCCCGCCGAGCCGCGACCGTACCAGCGCGTTGATGCGCTCGTAATACAGCGCAGTCCCTTCGCTGCTTGGGCCGCCCAGGAGGCCGATCTTACGCATCAACGGGCCCTTCCCCACGAGCCGATCGACGCCCCGCCCTCGATCGAGGTCGGAACAGGTACCAAGATTCGCCGATCGCACTGTGGAAGACAGGCCGGACGATGCTGTTCTTCGGCGGGCCGCACTGGTAGGGTTCCCCGTGTCAGATGTCCCGCTCATTCGGGACGCATTTCGAAATAACTCCGGCCCTGCCCGTCGGCAATGGCCGGCGCCACACACGGGGCGCAGAAGGCGTTGGGGTCGGCCGGCCCCGGCCCCTCATCATGCCGCCATGTGAAGGACACGGTCAGACCCCCGCGGCCGACATGGCGCGCGGCTGATCCACGCGATCGGTGACGGATCGGACGCGGGCTATTGAGCGCAGTTCAGCTTCGCCTCGATCTCCTGCTTGACGTAGTCCTTCGTGGAAATGCGTGGCGAAAAGGCCGCGCGCCCGGTTGAAGCCCGGCCCTGGGGGTCAGCCGCCAAGCTCAACCTCCAAAATTCCGTCTTGAGTAGGGTCACGATCGGCGCCGATCGTGACCCTACCGAAAACGCTAACTTGCGAAACAGAACAACTACCTAGCCCGTCGTATTCATCGCGGCCAGCGTTTTGGCCTTCTTTGAGGTTGGCCTGATTCTGGGCGCGCGCCGTCATCCAGGGCCTATGCCGTGCTGTCGATTGGAGATGGGGTGCGGCGCTTGAGGGACGGAGCGGGTGAACGAGGTGCGGGGATTCAACCCCGTCGTTCAGATGCGTCGCCGAAGGAGAGCAGCAGGCATGCTGGCGAAGAGGTCGGCCTCGGGGCAGGCCGCGG
>JAABUO010002200.1_pt1 | contig 24107 bp, 19 predicted proteins | sample 5559291 | NCBI WGS metagenome assembly JAABUO01 (sample SAMN10711878, study PRJNA513372) | rock metagenome | isolation source: Antarctica rocks | place: Antarctica: Victoria Land, Finger Mt sud
AGAACTCTCTGGTGCAACCACAGCATCAGATATTTGGAGTGTGGGATGTACGGTGATTGAGCTCCTCCAAGGTCGTCCTCCATATCATAATTTGGATCCTATGCCCGCTCTTTTCAGGATCGTCAAGGATGATTACCCGCCATTACCAAATCAAGCCTCCCCTGCCCTTCGCGACTTTTTAATGCAATGCTTTCAGAAGGACCCAAATTTACGAATCTCAGCTGGGAAATTGCTAAAGCATCCCTGGTTGGGCAATGTAAAAACTGCAGGTCGAGAATCTGTCACAAAATTCGACGATGCGATTCGAAGTGTCCAGGAATGGAACGAAGCCCTAAGATCGCCTTCTAGTGCTTCCTTAAGAAAGCGTGAGAGGCAAAAGCTGCCGAATAGGGGAAATGGCCTACATGGAACAGTTCACGCCTTTCCTTACCCTTCCACATACTCGAATATGCCCGTCAATTTGAGACGTGAAAAAAACTCAAAATATCTTAAGGATTTCAATTCAATTGAAGCCAAAGCACATGATTCTGGTTTCTTGTCTACAGGAAATAGCGATTGGGAGAATGACTTTATCTTTGACTCGGTAGAAAAAGGTTCCAAACAACTCTCGTTACAACAAAGGAATCAGAAATCGGAGGGTAGCGGAGTCTTCGAAGACAACAACAAGACCATTAAAAGCCCCCAAAAACAGCTATCGTCATTGAGCATTTCATCGGCAAAACCGTCAAAAAACACTGCAAAAGCATTGAAACCGACGGTCAGAAGGGAGGAGAGCGCTAGTAAAATCCTTGGACGTTCGCCTAGGAAGTCTACAAAAGTCCCTCACGCTCTGCTTACTACCCAGTCGAAGGAGGATGATCACGAGGATTATGAAGATCTTGTTCCCATCGACGAACACAAGTTCGCGGCAAAGGTAGACACCATCAGAACAGAACACTCTTCCAGTCCTCGCCTCTTTCATCCCTCGGATTTAAAGACATTACCTCGGACAGTTCACAGACGGAAAAAAATCGAGGATCTGCATGCTTCATCCCTCAGCCCGCGCTCTAGTACTTTATGCTATAATTCGAGAAGCAGTCAACGCAAGGATCTTTATGATTTTGCGGAAAATGAGGTTGATACAGACTTTTCTGACATATTTGGTCAAACCCAAGGTCAGAGCAATGAGGAAGACATTAATTTGACGACTCTGACCTCAAAGTTGTCAACCCATTCTCAAGTAAATCTTAGCCATATTACGCTAATATTAGCTTGACACTTCTGACGAAGATCTGGACCCTTTCGCAGAGCTTGAACAAGACTTTGATTCTATGGGTAAGCATGGAGAAGGATTGATTAATCAAAGATCTTGACGCCAATATTGCACGGGAGAAACATGCAAGGATGTGTACGCAAGTGGAAAACATGATAAACACCTTGGGACACGAAAATCCAGAGATTTCTCATGCTGAGACAGTGCGAGTACTGGCCAATTATCTAATTGAGTCTCCAAGTCTGAAAGCAAATATTGTTGCATCTCGTGGAATATTACCCTGGTTGGAGCTTCTAGATAGAAGCGTACAGCGGGACCTTATTTTGGAAGTCTTGCGTCTCTTGAATATGGTATGTATAGATGCTGCTTGACTCACAGTAGCTTCTTATGGACGACAATGCTCTGCAAGAAAATATGTGTTTTGTGGGAGGCATCCCTATTATTACGAAATTCGCTAACAGAAAATATCCGAACGATGTACGTCTAGAAGCAGCTTCGTTTGTGAACAAAATGTGCGAGTCCTCACCCCTAATCTTGCAGATGTTTGTCAGCTGTGGCGGTCTAAATGTTCTGGTGGAATTCTTGGAGGAAGACCTTGAGACTCATAGCCATTTTGTCAACATTGGAATAAGTGGGGTCTGGTGTGTTTTTGAACTTCAAGGCTCTACGCTCAAAAACGATCTTTGTCGTATGTTCTCACGACGCTCGCTCCTGGAACCACTGTCAATGGCTTTGCACCATCTTTTAAGAGGCAAAGAAAGGAACGCAGGTGCAAGTGTCGAACGCATTGTTGCTATATTTCTAAGATTTTCTCATTCTGATAACGACGTGAAGGAAGACATAGCCACGCGAAGAGTTTTACGGCGCTTACTGAACGACTTGCATTTAATGTCAACAGCACCTCAAGTCGTTATTCTGAAATTCTTCAAAAACTTATCTACATTGCCATCGACATTGGAAGTAATTCAAAATTCGAATGCTATCGAAATCCTTACTGATATACTTGCTACTAGTCGTGGATCGCCAAAATACGTCGACATTTCAAATCAAGTGCTTAGCACGCTCTATAATTTATGTCGGTTAAGTAAAGCCCGGCAAGAAGAAGCAGCCCTAAGTGGATTAGTTCCACTTTTGCAGAGTGTTGTGAGGGCTGATCGCCCTCTAAAGGAATTTGCATTGCCAATCTTCTGTGATTTTGCTCACGCTAGCAGTACTTGTCGGCAAGTCTTGTGGCAACATGACGGGCTGAGATTTTATCTGTCGTTTCTCTGCGACCCATACTGGCAAGTCGGTGCTCTTGAAGCTATCCTCATATGGCTACAATTCGAAACTGCCACTGTTGAAGATCATCTCATAGACGACACTTCACTGGGCCAATTATGTCAAATGGTTATTGAGACGAAAGCGAACACAATTGAAGGTATTTTAGAACCTCTGTACAAGCTGTTACGTCTGGCACCACAAGTTGCACTTCGAATTGCTCGGCCAGACTTTATGCAAATCATCAGTGAGAGACTGCGACATAGAAAGACCGTCGTCAGACTGAATATTCTTCGCATCCTCAAAACTCTATGCGAAGCCCAGACAGACAACCGTCAGGTCTTGAAGGATTTTGGCTTGACGGCTCAAATTGAGGTTCTTTCCAAGAGTGACCCGGCAGTCTTGGTCAAAGAGTTGGCCCGGGAACTTATTGCAGATCAGAAGAAAGTAGAGCCAAAAGCCAGGCCAGAAATGCGTCGGTCGGAAGCATCTGACTCCAGCTACACGCCAAGACCGCCGAAAAGTGTTCAGTCACTCGCATCACCTGAACGTGGAACGTATAAAAAGGCAATGAAGAAAGCATTTGAGGTCAAGGCGTTGAGGGAATAAGTGATAATGAAGCATATATTTACCACATGGGTACCTTACTGTACTCGTATTAGAGCAAATCGTGAACCCATCCTCTCAAGTGCACCACCATTTCTCAAGCACATTTATTTAAACAAGCAATCCAGTAAAAATTTAGAATCTGTTTCTGGCGCCGCAAGGGCAAGATTACCAAAGCTATCGATCTCCCGTCCGGGTTCACAGGTAAAGACTCTCCTTTCCTGTAATTCTCTTCATTCGCGACGTTGATCTACCTGAAACACCGACACAGAATCACGGAAATTAAAAAATCTGGTTGCCACGACAAAATCGCTACCAACACAAACGTGGGGTGGGATCAATGCAGGTCATGGCCACCGGGGAATCGGATGAGCTGGGAGTCAACGAGTTTCTGGCTAGAGTGAAGGAGCTAGGTGAGACTCAAGACCGCGAAGACGACGAGCGTGCAAAGCGACTAGAAGATGAAATCCTGGCAGGCCGCCGTGCGAGACAGCAACGTCGAGCTGACAGAGAGCGTTCGCTGTCTCCTTCCAAACGTGAGACTACTCAAAAGAGGCAAATATCGGCATATTCCGGAGCCGCTAATACGACGGAGGCGACATTAGAGAAGCAGATGGCCCAATCCGACAACATACAAGATGCCACAGTTGGCCATAACAGTCTTCACCATCCTATTAAACAAACGGAAGTTGATTTGGAGCGAAGATCAGAGACTCAATTGTTACGAGAAGAAATCGCAAAAAACCTCAATACGAAACAAACACAGCAGCCCGTTGGTTTGCGTAAGATTAGTAGCACCACTACTCCCAGTGCAAGCATGAACCGCGTCCCTCTTTGTGGGTTGACTCAAGGAAGATCTGATTCCATGGCGTCGGACCCTGAAGCGAAATCTGATCCAACCTGGGGGAAAGCCCATTCATTTGATGGAGCACAATCTGATGGGATGTCAGATATCAAGTCACAAGACGCATTGAGCTCACTAGCCCGCTCACCACAACCGATCGCCTCCAATAGTCATAATGCTTCTAATCCCTATGCAACAAAGCAAAAAACCACTGGCCTAACGGAAACTAAGCAAGTAGATGCCAAGTCTCCTAGATCTTCTCTCGGCCCGTCGCCACAAATGCCAGTGTCTGGGAACACCTCTCCTGTGACAACCTATGGAGTACGGTGGCAAAAGTCGTCAGAGAGAATTCAGACTCCACCAAGGAGTCCAGGAAGTTTTGTTTCGAGTGCTTTGAGAAGAGAGAATACCTTGAATAAGCATTTGGCAAAAGTAAATTCCCCGAGCACAGAGGTATCGCCAAAACGCCCAATGTCCACTCCACCGGCTGTAAGGAAACCATCTACAGAGATTACTAAAACATCACTTACCCTCGGAAGACCTGCTTCTATTCACGTGGCTAGCCCTTCTTCTTCCCCAGCATACTCTCAGCATGACTTTAGCCAAACAAGCGTTGAGTCACCTACTTCTTCTCCGAAGCCAAGCAGTTCTAGTCCCGCTGCCGAAGCAAGCCCTCGCGCTTACCTGAACAGACGAGAAGAGAAAATGAAGTCAGATGGATCAATTGCGTTGCGCGTTAGCAATGAGCGGCGACCTTGGCAGGCAAATAAAAGCGAGAGCTGGCTTGAGAGCGCACTGAAGCGTAGTGAGAGCAACCAGAAGTTACGTGCTTCAAGTCCAAAGCCTACAGAGACTACTTCTTTGAAGCAACCTCTCTCTGCTAAGACCACTTCTTTGGAGCAGTCCTGGAATCGCCCACATTTAAGTCAAAAACCGCTTGTAGCCGTAAAGCCGATCGCGATTCATGCAGCATCCCAAGAAAAGCAAGAAGCACCACAGAATACCCAGTCGTCTCTCAAAGAAAACACCAAGGTTTCTATCGAGACATCTGATAATCTACGCGACTCATCATCCATCTCAGCTACGAATTCGGAATCACATGGGCCTCCGGGTTCACCGACGTTCGACTTCCGCTCTACTTTGAAACCAGTGCGAAGTAGGTCGTCAATGGAAGCCGACAATGTCAAAGAGACCTTGCTCAAACAAAGACAATTTTTGCGTTCACCAACAAATTCTCCGAAAGGGCAATCAGTCAGCGGACCGACATTGTCCACTATCCAGAAGCCGTCAGGATTGTCTTCTCCTAAATCGCCATTGACGAACTTCACGTCCTTGGACAACTCGAAACCTTCTAGGCCTGGAAGTAAGTTACAAAATCGAATGGACCCTGGGCTGTCAGCGATTATTGCACGAGGCCCTCACCATCAGCCACCCCAAAAAGCAACGACATATCCGCCCGTCGGTATTTCTTCTCACGACTATAGCAATGAGAAGTCATCTCCAACTCTTAACCACGTGAGCGAATTTTTGATTTATCCCTAATGAAGATGACAAAAACCCGGGCTAAAGGTCCTAAGCGGCGTCCTCCAACCGAGCTCAATGCCTCCAAAAATGGGTGGAGTGCTTCTGAGGTACAGCCGCATTCAAATGGAACTACACACGAGCAGCATCCATATTCTTTAGCCACTAATGCTGCTGCAGTACTGATGAGTGAACCAGTCGCCATGGATCCACTCGTTGAAGGGGTTCACCGTAACGTCCGAGATAGCAGGGATACGGAGAGTGAACAAAACAACCTCGCTTCAATTCAAACTAGTCAGTTTCCCAACAGATCAAGTCCTCAAGATCAAGACATTGTCAGATCGTCCTATCCAAAGGTTGTCCGCGGAGAAAAACCAAAACCACGTCTCGGAAATGATGCTTCTGATACGTCCTCCCGTCGCACTCCTAGCGGTCCGCGTCCGATGCCAGCGACAAAGAGTCGTGCATTGTCACGGCGCACATATTCTCAAGGATCTCCAGCTTCCAAGTTTTTACTTGAATTCTTTAATCCAGTGATCACACCAGGTGGTGAGTACAAAAATTCCTGACGTAGCTGACAGCAGTGACACTATCCGACGCGGAAATTGCTACGGCATTCCAAAATGGAAAGAGTTCCGAGCATGGAAGCGTACCGCTTGTATCCGAGACGCGGGTCTTTAGAGTAGTCGGAGCATCGGCCAAAATCCTTGCCCAAGAAAGACAGCACATCCTGTTCGAAGAGGATATTGTATTGATGCATTGTACAACAAGATCAAAATTCAAAAGCGTGTTATTTATATGGCGAGGCAATCGATGTACAGACAGTGATGAGGAAGTGAATAACGCAATTCAGCAAGTTGCCGACCTGTCAGCTCAAAAAATTGATATTAAGCAAGGCGAGGAAAGTGCTAGATTTCTACGGAACATCGGTGGTATCCTCCTCGTACGGAAAGGGTCTCGCAATATAGAGTCGTCTGGAGAATTTCTACTCATGGTACGCAGAATAGAAGGAGGCACTGTACTTGACGAGATCGATTTTCATGTATCAAATCTGTGCTCGGGGTATGCATTCTTAATGCGATCAATGGGCAAAGTCTACATCTGGCAAGGGAGAGGATGCTGGAATGATGAAGTGGGAATTGCCACCCTCGTAGCAAATGATATCTACGGCACCGATCCAATCATACATGTCGGAGAAGGCGAGGAACCTCCGGAATTCTTTGATATATTAGGGGATCCTACCATAAACCCCTACGCATCTGCCTCGTTCTGGAAGCAAAAGCCGCATTGTGAAGATTATCGAGTGCGCTTCTTTCGCTTGCAGGCCGATGTCACCGAGAAGATACGTGAGCTGCATTATCTGTCTCAATCTAGCCTTGTCGCGACGGGAATTTACGTCCTCGACGCATACTTTGAACTCTATGTGATTGTGGGCTCGCACTGCCAGTCCAAAAGGCTGGACTTCTTATTGGCACTTCAATTTGCTACGCAGTATGCTCAAATTGCTGTGAAATCCTGCCGGCCATCCAAAGGACTTAACACCACCGTCGTGTTGCCAACTGGAGGTGTGCCGAGAGATCTACGTGTCCTGTTCCGCAAATGGTCCGAAGAGTATAAGCAGGAAGTACTCGGTAGAACGTCGAGTTTAAGGGTCCTCGACGTTGACGAAGCGAGGCAACTGTTGAAGTGACAAGATCATTATTGTTGTAGCATTCATAGGTGTATCTCAAGGAAATTGCATAATTATCGCCTCCAATTGCTTTTGAAACTTCAGCGAGGTGATGACACTGTCCTCCTCATCGTCAATAGCATAAAATGGGTTGCAGCAAAGCGATATATAAGCTACATGGATTTGTTTGAAGATCTACCTGTTCAGCAAGAGATCACAACCGCTACTCACCAGTTTGATATCTGGAGACACCTGTCCGCCGGCAATCAGGACGACAAACTTGATGCCGGTATTGGTGCAGTAGCCATATACACTTGTTTGATCCGCGTAGAATAGGAGTCCAAAATCGCAGTCGACCTTGTCTGAATTGGCTGCCAGACGCTCATTGAAGACATCGAGCGCAGAGTAGCTCAGCAGATGGTGTTGCAGCTCCTTGGACGAGATGTAGAGCGGCCGATTCTTCTTAGAGATGAGCGCAATGGACAGGATCATGGCTACCCTGCCGTTGTCATGGGCTGCCCAAATTCCTGTTTGAGTGAGTGGAGTCAACACGAACATGTATAGGTCGCAATTCCGGCCACCGCTCCTCAAGAAGGCGCCTGGCGCGTTGAACGGAGCGGAGAATATAGCGAAAGAAAAGGCGCGTGTCGATGAGCCGCCAATGAAGAAGTTGAAAGTCAGTGATGAGCCTATACATCGGGCTGCAACTGTATCGTCTGCATCAGCACCTGAATCATCTCCAGGAGATGCTACCCCTACGAATGATGTAGGTGGAACTTACGGCGTCTTGTGGAGGAAAAAGACTACCAAAAAGCATAAAACATGGGACGGAGACGGAGTGCTTTGCATTCGAAAAGGTCAGGCAACGTTGAGCGATACGAAAGGCAAGGTTCTTGGCAAAAGCATGTATAACGCGACTGGTGTACAAAGCGGTGATGTGATATCTGTTGCTGGGAGGGATGTGGAAATCGACTCTGTGATGGAGAGCACTTCGGCAAGCAGTCCAGCAGAGCCAGTCCAGCCACAAGCGCGGGCACAAGTATCAAAACTAGCGGCAGATCCGACCACAAAGTTCAAAATGCCGCTGAAAGAGTCCCCGGTGTCTCAATCGCGTGATTATGAAAAGCAGCCTCGGTATGATGCCGCAAATAAGGATGCCATACTCATGCCGAAGATGAAAGGCCCGCCACCGGCCAGCAAACACTATGTAGACGTGGTGGTTGACCCAACCTTAGCTGCCCACTTAAGACCACATCAGAAAGCTGGTGTTATTTTTCTATACGAATGCGTCATGCAGCTTCGAGGGTTTGATGGGCAGGGCGCCATCCTGGCAGATGAAATGGGTCTAGGCAAGACTTTGCAAACTATCTGCCTATTGTGGACGTTGATGAAACAGAACCCAGTTTACGAAGATCTACCCGTTGTCAAATCGGCCATGATCGCATGCCCTGTGACACTCATCAACGTATGACTACGCAAGGAATTGCTAAACCTAGAACTGGAAGCGAGAGATTCGTAAGTGGCTTGGTAATGGGCGGATCGGTGTTTTCGTTGTCAATTCAACCTCTAATATTCATGATTTTCTCATTGGGAAAGGAAAGGTGTATTCTGTGCTTATCGTTGGATATGAGAAGGTAACTTTTTTTGCAGTCTTGTTCTCACTCAGCTTCGTTCCATCCAAGACGACTTGCAGCGGATTAATTTCGATATTGTCGTATGTGATGAAGGGCACCGCCTGAAAAGCTCGAGTAATAAATCAGCACAGGTTATCAAGTCCTTGCAAACACCTAGGCGGATCATACTGAGTGGCACGCCGATTCAAAATGGGAAGTATAGAATGGTCACGTCTAACAATAGATCTTGGGGAGTTTTTTACGATGGTTGACTTGGTTAATCCTGGCCTGCTTGGATCTGCGACTTCATTTAAAAAGGAATATGAGATTCCAATTACACGAAGTCGTCAACCAGAAGCCTTGAAGAAAGTGGTCGAGGATGGGAATATGAGAGCGGAGGAACTATCACAACTGACAAGCATGTTTATCCTGCGAAGAACCAATGACGTGCTTGCGTCTTATTTGCCTCCGAAAACCGACCTTGTCGTGTTTTGTCACCCTACCAAGCTGCAACGAGAAGCTTACCTGCGCCTGCTCGAGTCGTCCGCCCTTCGACGTGCCATGGAATTTGGAGATATGTCGACCCACCTGTCTCTGATCACCACCCTGCGAAAGCTCTGCAATTCCCCAGGACTGATAATGAGTGCAACGGGCGACGGTGCCGCGACCGACGCAACGCTGCGAGAGGAGTTTGGCCCTCTGCTCGACACCTGTCTCAAGGGGAAGTCATCGAGCGGGAAACTCCTCGTTCTCGATCGTCTTTTGTGTCTGCTAAGGGAGAAGACCAAAGAGAAAGTGGTCGTTGTGTCGAATTACACCCAGACACTCGATCTGCTAGAGACACTTCTCAAGACGCGAAACATGTCTTTTGTGCGCATGGATGGGAGTACGCCGAATGCGAAGCGGCAGGCCATTGTCGATCAATTCAACCGCACCGACAGTGCTGCCTCGTTTGTTTTCCTTCTCTCCAGCAAGAGCGGTGGCGTGGGGCTCAATCTGATTGGGGCTTCGCGCATGATCCTGTATGACGTGGATTGGAATCCGGCCAACGACAGCCAAGCCATGGCGCGCATACATCGCGACGGGCAGAAGAGAGAAGTATTCATCTATCGCTTCCTGACCATTGGGTGCATGGACGAGAAGATATTCCAGCGCCAGCTCACAAAACAAGGGTACTTGATTTATATCTCCCGCTAATTTCCAGACTCTCGGCGTCGTTGATGGACGGAGAAGGAAAGAAGACGAGTAATTCCTTTACGGACAGTGAGCTGCGTGATCTCTACCGCCTGCACGAGAATGTAGAATGCCAGACTCATGATCTGCTGCAGTGCAGTTGTGGGGGTTCAGGCATGCCCGCACAGGAAGAGGAGAGTGAGAGCGAGGAGGGATCACGCAACAAGCCCAAGCTCGTGCGTGCCAGCGAGCTCTTGAAGGAAAGCGAGAGGGCCCCACGTGCACCGAAGCGCATGAAGAGTCTTTTAGACTACGCGCACATTAATCCGCAGGTCTTGTCGGATGCAGAGTACATCCATCCGGATGCCTTGCTGCACCGGGTGTGCGCCATCACGGACGTGCAGATGGGCAAGGTGGGGTATGTCTTTGCCCGACATCATCCTGCCCGCGTGACACCGGAGAACGAGTCCACGAGAGATCCTAATGATGTAGGAGGGGAACGAGGTAGGGTCTAGATATGTACATACTCAGATGATGTTCTTGATGCTCATGCGTGTAGAACACGGGGAGTGCGTGAGTGCCGGCGGCAGCATCTGCTCCACAGTGCCCACCTTTGGCGGGGGCTTGGCTGCCTGCATCAGATCTCGCAAGAGCACCTCCACGCCCGCCCAGTCCAGCAACGCCTGCTCCGGTTCCTGCTCCAGCTCAGAGTCAAGGCGCTCGCGATCGGTCTCCTGCGGACCCTCCCAGATCCAACTCGAGTTGCAGGCCTGCAGATCTGCCGTCGCGATGGCAAACACCTGCTCGTCCATATCGCCTTCGTCGTCTGTCCCCACCTCCATGCGTTGCAGAAGGCGCTTGTGCAGGAATGCGGCGGTGTATTGACATGCCGTACGGCTGATTTCCAGGTGCATACCGTGCAGCGACAGCGCCCGCGCGCAGACAACTGCTTCTTCAAAGTTCTGGCGATAGGCGAGCAGAAGCAGGCAGCGCCAGATCCCGCGCACAAAGGAGGACGAGAGGGTGGGTGCGCGGGAGAAGATATCCGTGCGCTTCCACTCCACGTTGGCAGGGTCCAAGTCTGGGGCCATGGCGCAGAGGACAATTACGGTGTCGCGCGCAATGGCAATGCAGGCCCCCACGGCGCTGATGCGAAGATTGGCGGGGGCGCTCGGCGAGAGGTTGTGGCGATGAAGATGCATGCGCAGGATCTGCAGGTAGAAGACCGGCGTTAGTCCAATGCGCTCCGCGTCGCTCAACTCCTGTCGGTGCGCCGACTGGCCAAAGAGCGTAGGGTCCAGACATGCAGCCACGTGAGCATCTTGTTCCTGCAGCGTATCCGCACAGACAAACGCCTTTTGGCAGGCTACAGCGACAGCATTGATGACGGCCTCTGGATTGCACGGCGTCCCAAGCCATAAGAGCGACAGGCCTGTTTCTGCCGGCGCATCATCATCGCTGTCAGCATACTCATCGCCAACCGGCTGTGGCGCCTTAGTGGTGCAGTCCGTCCCATCCACCAGCAGCCGCTCGCCAAGTTCCAAGCACAGGCATCGATCCCACATGCAAATGACATGCCAAATTCTTCGCCGCTGTTCCTCTTCTATGACCGTCCTGCCCGTCTCGCCGCGGTGAATCCCAATGGACCGAGCAGCAGAGAGTGCGGAGGCCAGGGCTACATGGGATGCTGGACCATGCCCGAGCTCCATGTGAGCGCGACTCAGCAGCACGGTCGCCTGAACATGCTCCGTATGATAGACATCTTGCAGCGGAAAAGCATGTTGGCATGCGGACGCAGTGCATATTTCTTCTTTTGCAAACGCCAGCAGCTTGGCCTGGTCCACGTTGTGTGAATACAACGAGGCCAGCGCGCTATTCGCAAGCACGGCACGGAACATGGCCAGCCACTCGTGGGAGAGGCGTGCATACTGCCCCGCATAAAACATATTGACCTGATGGAGAAATTTGCGCCAGAGTAGGATGGGGAAGGTGGGGTGGACGGTGGTGGAGTAGGTGGCGAGCAGGCCCATGGCCTCCTCTCTTGGCCGTACATTCTGAGCATGTTTCAAAGGATGCCGAGCCTTGTCTGTAGAGCGCATGTGGACGGGCAGAAGGGATAGGGATCCATGCTTGCGGTAGAACTGACGCGCATACCAAAACTCGTGATCCAGTCGGCTACGCTTGGGTGGGGTCTCCAACCCATCCTCCATGTTTTGTTCTGGTGTCTGCCGTCCACGCAGGGCATCGATGGTCGACCTTGCCTGCTCCAGCTGTTTCTCCAAGTCCTGCACAAGCTTAATAGAAGACATGCGCCGATTGGTGTCTTTGGTGAACTGGCACTTTACGTTCCGCGTGCTGCATTCTGAGCAGCTGCTCACGTCTGTCGCATCGCACTTCACTTTCCGTTCGCGGCATGCATCGCACGACGGATCCTTCCTGCGTTGTCGAAAAGGCCTCTTCTGGCCGAGCTGCTGCGAGGGCGACAGCTGGTTCTGCGTGTTGGTGTAATGTAATTGTGCGTCCTGGTGCGCGGACGGCACGGCCTGTATCCCGTGGAAGGGCGTGTACAGCGCGGATTGTTGCACCGAAGGCGGGGGGTAGACGGTGCTTGCGAAGGGCCTCTGTATCTGAGCGTACTCCTCGCCGTTGTGGAAGGGGGCGACTCCGTTCTCCGCCTGGCGCTGAGGCGGGTCGCCGTGGCGTGAGAGAAGCGCGTGAGCGGCGGCTGCGGCTGGATCCATGGGTCAATGGGCTCTGTGGGTTGCGCCCAACGGGGGCCAGGTTCGGCAGGGGTGAAGAGGGCCAAACCAGGCCCACTGACGCTGAGCTGGGCAAAGGTGCTTCCTGGGGCCGGGTGGTGTGGTGGCAGAGGCTGAGGGCTAGGCGAGTCGGGAAGTTGCCGAGCTGTCAAATTCCGCAACCCAATCGAGACGGGCGGGAGCGAAAGCGGTACTGAACTATGGACGAATGTGGAAGGGATGATGGATTGGGAAAGAGGACGATGAACTGGTAAAGGAAAGATATTTACCTATAGCCTAGCTCCATGTCAATCTCCCTCTTCCTCCGTCGCCACCCCTCCGCAGACGCAAGCTGCTCCTCCAACGCCCTGATCTCATTCGCCACCTCCTTCTGCTCGCCCGTTGTGCCAATGCGCTCCATGGACCAGTCGCCGTGCGGGAGGATGCGCAGATGCAGCTGGTGGTACTTTAAGAGGGACGGCCGATGCGAGATGGTGAGGAGGGTGATTCCAGCCTGCTTTGCCGCCTCGTACAGATCCCCCTCCACGTCGGCGCTCACGGCTGCTGTCCCTTCGTCGATAACTGCATACTTGGGACGATGGTAGAGCAGGCGCGCTAGATTCATTCGCTGCTTCTCTCCGCCGCTCCACGTATCCTTCCACTCCTTGACCGCCTCCCAGCCCCCGTCGCGGGAAGGAATATGGGGGAGCCCGATGACAGTGAGGATATCGAGCAGTTGCCCATCGTTGCGCCCAGCAGCGAGCATGTCGGCGTGGAAGTGGGGGTAGATGATTTGATCGCGCAACGTGCCGGCGCTAAAGTACGCGCGTTGCGGGATGAAGGAGATGTCTTGCCCGCGCGGAACAGAGACCAAGCCACGAAAGACAGGCCAGATGCCGGCAAGGATGCGGGCGACAGCCGACTTGCCGCACCCGTTGGGCCCGGAGATGAGGAGATGGTCGCCCCGGTGAATCACAATGTCCAATGGGGCGACGAGCTGCGTGCCGCTCTCGGCATGCGTGCTTGCCGGGCGCACGACAGGGACAGACTCCAGGCGCACGCCATCGAATCCTTCGTACAGCGTACCGCTTACGTCGCCCAGGGCGAGCGGCGCAGACGGTGGGTAGGCGCTGGCGTGGACCCGGTGCAGCGTCGAAAGCAGGGTGTAGACCCTCGATGTCAGCCCAGCAACCTCGGCCAAATCCTTCAGACTGTACATCATGCGGCCCCCCGCGTCCGCAAGGGAGAGCATGAGCCTCTTGCTCGTAATGAAGCTCTGCATGCGAGACTCTTGCGGGCGGGACGCCGAGGGGAAAAAGATAGGGAGAGATGTAATCAGATACCCAAACGCAGACCACGCGTACTTTAGGATAAAGTCTTCAAACATGTTGTAGGCAATGCGAATGCGGTAGATGTGGTTGAGATGCGCCACCAGCCGTCGGAAGCTGCGCGCCACCAGCGACCTCTCCAGCTGGGCCCCGTTGTAGAAGGCAATTTCCTCCGCATTGGTAATGACCCGTGAGTGCGCATTTCGAAATTCCCCCTCCAGCCGTGCCTCCTTTGCAGCCAAGCGGCCAAAAGCGGGGGATGCGCGCTTGAGCATCCATGCGGTGACCACATAATTTGCGAGCAGGGCAGTCAACCCCACGGGCCCGAGCGTGTGTGCCAGTCCGTAGTTGAAGACAATAAGGTCGACAAAGGGCTTGCCCATGTTGCCATACAGTGCCGAGACGGCGTCGCAGAAGTTGGCCACGTCGGTGGTCATGTACTGGTCCATGGCGGTCGTGATGGCGCCGTCCAGGTTGGGTGCCTTGTAGAAGGCCATGCGATCGAGGTAGAGATCGTGGATGTAGCGCGTCAGGCGCGTGCGGAAGGCAATGGCAATCTTAGCCTGCAGGAAGCGGATGGTGGAGTTCGTGTAGGAGGCGGGCAGAGCAAAGAGCAGCCAGACGGCCAGTCCGCGAAGGAAGCCGCGCCCGTTGCCGGCCACGAGGTCGCGCACGATGCGTCCGTCCAGGCGGGCCACCTGCAGGCTCAGCCATGTGCGCAGCAGCAGATGCGCTGCCTGGATGCCGAGCAGTCCAGCCTCCTTGGAGCGCCAGCGGGGCACCAGGATGGCCCAGATGGCATCGAACTGCGCCACAAACCTGCGGTTGACGCCGACCTTGGCGGAGGGATCGAGGCGCAGAAAGAGGCGCCGGTGGGAGTCAAAGACGACCTGCCGAATGGAGTGGATGACGACCTTGCTCGGGCCCTTGTTGTCCACGTAGATGACTTGCGTATTGCCTTTCTTCTCGTCCATCCATGACCGATGGACGAGAGGACGATGGACACGAAAAGGATGGAAGACCGAGATGAACCTCTCCTTGCTAAACCCACGACTAATTACACTTGCACCTCCAAGAACTTGAGCGTCTCCATTAATGGTTCCAGGAGCGCCTTGGGAAACATCCCCGTGTACATCCACCCCACGACAACAGGCCACAGCTGGGGGTTGGGCATGGGCACCTCCACCAGATCGCCCTGCTGCACGTCTGGCGACTGTAGAATGCGTCCGAGATAGGGTGCGCGGTAGACTGCGTATTCCAGGTGCATGGGGATCGCTTTGTCGCACAGGCGGCCAGCGCCGTTGCCGTTGCCGTTGGTGCTATTTATGGAGCCGTACTGCATGTCTCCATGACACTTTGCGAGATGATGGATGGGGACGGCGCGGACAAAGGCGTCGCAGGTGGCCGTGTCGTTGAGGTACTGCCGCCCAATCGCGATCAGCTTGCTCACCACATAAGGCAGAGGCACGTCGTCCAGCTCCCGCAAGCCCTCCCTCCGATCCACAGCGTCGCCCGGGGTGGCAGGGGGTGAGACGATGGCCGCATCCGTGGTGTAGCCATTCACCGAGGCTCGAGTGGCAGTGGCAATGTCCTTCTTCAGTGGGCCAGTCAGAGGGGGTGTGATCATCTCTGCGCCTGCCTCCCTGCTGCGCTGCACGAGGATAGGGCTTGGCGGCGAGCTCCTTCTCTTCGCCATGGTGGTTGGGTGGTCAAGGTCGACGGTGGATTCTTGCTAATTCCTTTGTTCTGAAACAACGACAAATTCCGAATTCAGGCGAAATGAATTCCGTTTCAAGTTCAAGTTTCCAAGTCTTTTGCTCCACCAGCGACAGATCCAGCAGCAATGGCCTGTTGCTGCACTGCCTGACCAGGAAGACCAGGACGAGTCTGACCAGCAGCAGTGGAGACCTTTCTTCTCTCTCGCTAGGGCGACAGTACGTTGAGCGAAGTTTGGAGAGCGTAGAGTCATTTAGCCTGAATGTACATACCAGGTATTGGACTTGAAGAGTGGTTCGTGCGTTCCAACTCCTGGTTGATCCTGGTTGATGATCGATGAGCATTCGCACTCTCTCCAAGGGGATCCATTTCAGGCCCCGCAAGGAGGAGGAGACGAGGACAGAAAAAGAGGGGGAGAGGGTCAGGGAGAGGGTCAAGGTGGATGAGGACGTGGAACGGATGACCACCTTTGCCCTCCATGGCTGGCTGAGGGCAAAGATCGATGCCAGCTGGGTGCCCACCAACATCCAGGCCCACGCCATTCCCCTGCTGCTGCAAGGGCGGGATGTGCTGGCCTGTGCCCCGACCGGGAGCGGAAAGACACTCGCCTTCCTGGCCCCCATTCTACAGCAGGCAAAGGGCTGCCAAGGGATATTCGCTGTCGTCCTCTGTCCCACAGGCGAGCTGGCGCGGCAGACGCTGGGGGTCGCACAGCGGCTGGCGGAGGGCGTGCAGGTGGGCATGGACAGCGGCGGCGTGCTGGTCACCACGCCGCTGCACCTGCTCGGACAGGATACGGCGCGGTTTGCCAACGTGCGCCATCTCGTGCTGGACGAAGCGGACCAGCTCTTCAACGCGCAGTACGTGGAGCAGACAGACGCTGTCGTTGCCGCCTGTCGCAATCCGCAGCTACAAACCTCGCTCTTCACGGCCACGCTCCCGTCGAACGTGGAGGAGATGTCGCGCACCATGATGCGCAACCCGGTGCGCATCATTGTTGGGCGCAAGGACAGCGCGGTGGCCGCCATTCACCAACAGCTTGTCTTCACAGGCAACGAAAAGGGTAAGCTGCTGGCGCTGCGGAATCTGATGCGGGGCGGGGAGTGGACGCCGCCGGTGCTGGTCTTTGTGCAGAGCGTCGAGCGGGCGCATCTGCTGCATGGGGAGCTGGAGAGGGAGAAGCTGGGGCTGCATGTGGATGTCATCTCTTCCTCGCGCTCACCCGCCCACCGACGACGCACGCTGGCCAAGTTCGCGGACGGCAGGCTGTGGTGTCTGATCTGCTCCGACATGATGGCTCGCGGGATGGACTTTGAGGGCGTGCGGCTGGTGGTGAACTACGATCTGCCCACCTCGGTGCAGTCGTACATCCACCGCGTGGGACGGACGGGCAGGGCGGGGGCGCAGGGACGGGCAGTGACCTTCTTCACCAAAGCGGACCGCGAGGGCGTGACTAGCATGGTGCATGTCATGAGCGCAAGTGGCGCGGACCTGCCGGCGTGGATGCGCGCCCTGCCCTCCATCAGCAAGGAGAAGAGGAAGGAGCTGAAGCGGAAGCCGGTGCGGCGTGCGGATCCGACGAGTGAGCTCCCCTATGAGCGACGAAAGAGGAAGCGCCAATGGGCCAAGAGGGAGGAGGGGGAGGAGCAGGAAAAAGAGGACGAAGGAGATAGTTCTAATGACTAATGGAGTAGCCTACAATATGCCTGCGTCCAATCATCTCCCCAATGGAGAAGAAGCCGAGCACTTGAAGTCCCACCAGGCCATACCCAGCCACCTTCTCGCCCGACATGTTCTGCACCGCCTGCACCGCCTGCCCTGGCTTGATCTGCAGCACGCTGCGCCACATGCTCTGCATGCTCTGCTGGGCCTGCTGCAGCGACGGCGGGCTCATCTTCTCCTTCATCCACACCTCCCTGCCCAGCGCAGCCCCGACGCGGCCCCAATAGACCACCGGCTGCGTCACCCGCGGGTACTTTTGCGCGACCCTCTCGATCTGCTGCCCCACTCGACTGGCCAGCGGGCCTATCTGCGCCCGTTGTGCCGCGTTGGTGAGGGTGTGTGTGATTCGCTGCATCGTCGACATGAGTGGATGGACCATTGTGCTGGCTTTGGCCATCTGCGCTGCCATGGGTGGAGTCGCGTTTGTGGCTGCCCCCAAGCGAAACAGGACGGTGTGGCGGAGTAGTATGCTCTTGACCCTGGCTGCTTGCTGGCTCATGTGGGCCGTCACCTACCTGGCCCAGCTGCACCCGCTGATTGCGCCACGCAGCCAGACCCTGCGGCGTGCCTAAAGGATGGGAAGAAGAGGAGGAAAGAGGGAGGGAGGGAGGGAGGAGATGGCAAGGACGAGAGAATAGGAAAGGGAGATGACAGGAGAGCTAGTGAGGAGGCCAGGACCGTCACAGACGTCGTGCGCCGCCAACATTTGGTCCCCATGAAGAGTCCATAAGGAGGGATAGAAGTGTATACAATGGTCGCTGCGTAAAGCTCAATAGCTCTTCATAGCGGAATTCTATGATACGCAGACTTGCATAATCAGCTCCGTGACTCCACAGAGTTTGGGTTGAAGACAGGCCTAGATCGAGATGCGCCACTCCTGCCAGGTAAGACTTGTCAACCCAGACACCCAGATTCCCTGGTTGATGCGCGTTCCCACTTCCAGGAAGTGGCTGTGCAGTCGTGAAAATCGAAATTCGAGGACCTCCCTCACCTACACCCCGGTCCTGTCTCTTGCCAGATGAATGGCGTGTCGGCGGGGGTGCAGCGTGCAAGAGACAGAAGACTGCACCAGGCTACAGAGGAGGAGGACCTGTCGAAAGGGATTCTAGGTCCAGGTAAGTGATTATTCACAGCGAGTTCATGTGCTCACTGCCTCAGAGTTCTCGAGCACTCCGACGCTCACTCTTTCAGAGGCCAAGTTCCTCCTCGATGCAGTCCTCAGGGATCGCATCGAAAGGAGTGGCAAGGTAGCGGGCGAAGAGGTCGCTGTGTCAGAGTACGAGGAGCTTCAATGACGGGTACTAAAGGAAAGGATTATGCGAAAGACAAGGGAATACCTCGATGTCTTTGCGAGATTCAAGAATGAAGAGAGTGTACAGGCTGTGGAGCGGATACTGCGAGCTTCTGGGTTAGAGGAGTTCGAAAATGCTCAGCTTGGTAAGTAAATCCACAGGCTTCCTTGCTTACCCTTCCAGGCAGTCTGTGCTGTGAAGACGCTGAAGAGGCCACTACGCTGATCCCAAGGTAGTGGTGATTCCCTTCGACTTGCTGATGGCTTAGCATTGCAAACAAAAAGAGCGATGAGGAGATGCAAGCGCTGCTCGATGAGGTGCTCTCATTACGTCGCAAAATGACTGACTGTAGATATCGGGGCTTCGTCGCTTCAACTAAAATGAGGGTGCAAACACGTCCACTCCTGTACTATGGGACAAGCATCGGGGTGCTGTATACGGCTACGTGTGTTCTTTGTAAGATATATGTAAAGTAAAGAAAGAGCTTGTCGCGTGTCAGACCACCTCTCCCCTTCATTGAATCACGACTGACTACGAAAACGATGAGATATGATGTACTTTTGTAGCTGAAGAGCATGGGTGTCACTGTCCCCATCTATGAACAGCAATCTAAAGTGAGCGCTTGGAGTTTCCAGCCAATCTGACCAAAGGGTTGTGGTGAGGTCGAGACCTCTAAACGCAAAGGAAGTTACGGCCAATGCTCAAAAGATCGCCCAAATCGGTGAGAAAGATGTCGTAATATCACCGCCAGCTTCTCTGAGCTCCCCAAAGGCAGACAGGGAGAAGCATTTCTCGTATGATAAATGCTATGACTCGCAGCATTGCAAGACAGCCGAGGAGGCGCAAGAAGCCATATTCAAAGACTTGGGCCTTCCACTGATCAAGAACGCATTTGCTGGTTACAATAACTGTATTCTAGCTTATGGTCAAACAGGAAGTGGCAAGAGCTATAGTATGGTAGGGGATGGCAGAGATGCCGGTATCATACCCAGAATATGCCGCACTCTTTTCAAAAGGATTGCAGAAGAGGAGGATCCCACCATTACATACACGGTGGAGGTTGCATACTTTGAGATCTACAACGAGCAAGTCCGGGATCTCTTGAATCCGACTGGTGGAAGACTCAAGGTCCGTGAACATCCACATCTCGGGCCTTACGTTGAAGACTTGGCCAGGCTTGCTGTTGCCACATACGAGGGGGTTGCCGACTTGATTGACCAAGGAGATAAGGCTCGCACAGTGGCGGCTACCCAAATGAATGAGAGCTCGAGTCGCTCCCATGCTGTATTCACCTTGATCCTTACGCAAAAGATTCGTGAGAGTGACTCAGACGTCGTGTCCGAGAAGGTCAGTCGACTCAATCTTGTGGATCTAGCTGGGTCTGAGCGGATTGCGTTGACTGGTGCAACTGGGACCCGACTGAAGGAGGGTGTAGACATCAATAAGTCTCTCTCTACGCTGGGTCGTGTCATTTCTGCATTGGCTGACCTCTCTAAATCCAGAGCAGCCCGTTCCAGTATTATAGTCCCTTACAGAGACTCTATCTTAACTTGGATCCTCAAAGACAGTCTCGGTGGAAACTCTCTGACAAGCATGATAGCGACAATATCTCCAGCTGACTGCAACTATGAAGAAACACTCTCAACCTTGCGATATGCCCATTCAGCAAAGAAAATCAAGACATTTGCAGTAGTTAACGAGGACGCCAATGCAAAGATGGTACGAGAACTGAAAGAAGAGCTTGCACAGCTTCGCATGAGACTCTCCATGTCGTCTCACGAACACGATGCATTCAACTTCAACAACGACACGATCGTTGTCACATTATCGGACGGTACCAGCCGAACCTTTTCCCGCGCAGAACTTGCGGCTCAATTGGAGCAATCTCAGAAACTCTTCTCCGAGCTCAATGAAACATGGGAGCAAAAGTTGCATAGAACGCAAGAAATACAACGACAGCGCGAGGCAGCGCTTGATGATCTAGGTATCAGTGTTATAATGGGAGGTGTCGGACTACACACGCCAAAACGAACCCCACATCTTGTCAACTTGAGTGAAGACCCGCTTCTCTCCGAATGTCTTGTGTACAATATCAGACCGGGTATTACAGTTGTGGGAAATGGGAATGATGCAAGTGATGGGGTGACTATCAAGCTACGTGGTAGTAAAATACTGAATAGGCATTGCCATTTTGAGAATAAGGGAAATACAGTTACTCTTTCTGCTTATGATGGAGCCCGGGTGCTGATAAATGGGCTTCAACTCGAGGGTACCAAACGATTGCGCTCCGGCTATCGTATCATATTCGGAGATATGTATGTTTTTCGCTTCAATAATCCAGACGAAGCTCGTGCCGATCGCGAAAGACATCACCGTCTGCAGGATTCTCGGCGTCTACTGGTGGATAACCTGATGAGCGAGCCCTTGTATGGGGATGAAAGTGGAGACCTCGACAGTGAAGGCGCTTCTGTCAGCGTGAAGTCGCCAGCCGCCAATTCGAATCAAGCTGTTTCACGAAAAGATATCGAAGACGTCGACGTTAGCCTCCTTTCAGATGAAAAAATTGAATGGGCTTTATCTCAACTTCAATCAGGTGAGCTGAGTGACATGCCAGGCCTAGAAGTACCAGAAGAAGCCACAAGTGACAGTTTTGGTGTACCTCTCGATGGGTCTACTGAAAGTCCGGGGGAGACGATATTTTCTCGATCTGATGGCGACTCGTCGCCGACCCCGCTGCCAAGGTCCCGAAAGTTTAAGCAAGCTCGTGGAAGACAGCATTCGGACGGTGAGAACTTGACGCTTGAGGAGAGGCAGATGAGTGGAAGTAGGTCGCGCAGTAGCCTTATGACCGAACGTAAATGGTTCTCCAGTGGCATGGCTGAACAATCGACTTTGCCCCAAGAGTATGTGAGAACGGCATCATTCACACGAATGGAGCTGACCAGCACGATTGTTAGAGAAGCGGTTTTCCTATCCCGTATCCAGCAAATTGCACTACAATTGTTTCTACCATTGAGGTATCAATTTTCGATAATGGAAGGAAACTCTGTAGAGTGCTCAGTCTACGATATGGTTACTGAAGACGGCCAGTCGGAAATTCAATTGATCGACCAGCAGGCACCGGAAGTCGTGGTACGTGTTGCAGATCTCGATTCCGAGCAAATCTACTTCTTACCTTTAGGCTATATGAAGCGACTACTACCATGGTGCTCATTTGCAGGGAAGAGGAGTCCAGATATGTCGGGTATTATAGAAGAGCTGTGCGAACCACGACGAAATTACTCTCATATTGCATTCGCTCAAGTCCCTCTCAATTTTCAAGAACTCCCTTTGGCGGGCGTGGAGACACTGGTGGATTGCTACTCCAGCTCTTTGTACAATGTGGCGTGTGCCGTGAAACTTATTCTTTCGAAGAGCGCTGGGAGCGAAAGCGATTTCTCATTTCTATGTTGCGAAATTATCTCGCTTTCAGGGTTGTCAGAGCGCGAGTTGAGTGAGGTCCATCTGCAACTCCGAGTTGTATATGATGGAAAAGACTTCGAGGAAGGAGCCCGGACGACAATGCGTTTCAGCGATTTTGGAGACTCGACAATTCCACTGAATTCGATCCACCAATTGCTAATGCGAACGCAGGATGATTTGAAAGCACATCTTCGGATTGACATTTTTGCCAAGGCGAAAAGTCTTTTGATTGAAAAGACCGAGGCTTGGGATGCAATGCGTGACTCTGACACTCGGCAGTCCGAAGATGAAAGCAGTCAACGCTACAGTGCTTCCGACTTCGTGCTGCATGTTGAAATACAGGAATTGGACGAGACAGGAAGCTACAGATCGGTTGACGTGGAGGAAGTCTCAGGGGCGTCCTACACGGAATTTTCGCTACATCAAGGGCTGGAAAGGAGGCTAAATATACGCCTTGAGGCTATCACCGAACTCCCTCTTCCCTTGACGACTATGCACAATGTGCGACTTTGCAGTCTCCCCCTCTGTCCGCAAACAGGCAAACTTCTACCGCCCTCCGAAGCCGCAACCACATCTTTGAACCTACTCGGAAGCCCCATCCTCTTAAACACGGACGGTAACTTTCACAGCTTGGAAGCCTTTGCGAGATGGCAGATAGCAGACCGGGACTCCTCCTACTTCAACCACGTTACGAGTGTTGGTGGGTTCACGCTCTCGTTCACGATAGGCTCGCCGCAATTGCCGGATGGTATTGTGTTTGAGGCTGGTTATGGAGTGCGAATTGTGCCACGAACTCCGGGTCTTACTACCAGTGTTGCATCTGTGTTTTACAATCCTCTGCTGCCCCGGTCGCAATTCTCCGTCTTCAGGGTACTCCATGGGCCCATGCTTGTGGATGATAATGTGTCGTGTGGCACTTGTCGAAATCTACCAGGAGATCACCTTTTGGGACAATGGCACCCGCGGGGACCGAATCTCGTTCAAGACTTTCTGGCAATGAAGGGTAAGATGGGGGAGCAGGAGGAGCATGAAGAAGCTGCGGCCGGGTCCAGCGAGACCATACTGCGATCGACGCCTATGCGAGCGGTGGCTACAGAAATAGAGCTCGGGCGAGCCACCAAGGAAGGGTATCTTCGCAAGCAGGAAGGGTCCATGGGCTCGTGGAAGAGCGGGCATTTTGAATTGCGGCCTCCGTACCTGTTACTTCGTCCGTCTGCCGCCCATCGCACCATCACCTACAATATCTCCGACTGTAAACTAGAGCGAAACCCCAAGCTGAGGAATGCAAAGGCAAGTGTACTCGCCAGCCTGACTAATGGTAGAAATACATGTTTGCAATCCGGGGCAGGGACTGTAACATCGTCCTGGCGTGCAAGACAGAGGCAGACGCTATGGGTTGGGCCCTCAAATTCGATCAGGCGCTCAACGACGAGGCTTGAATGCATTAATGGACATGGATTGAGTAATGACATATGGGATGGCGTTGGAGGAGATTACATAGATACTGCATGAATTAATATCCTGCTTGACTGCTGTCAAATTAGAAGAGGTTACTGCTGTCATCGAACGTTAATGGAGCAGCGAGAAAAGTTCGCATCGCACCACGTGACACCACTTCTAGAGCTCGCGTAAATCCAAAACACGATTTGACACGTAAACAAAACAACATCCACTCCTTTCATTCGACGCAATCACTCACCAATACTTACAAAATGCTTTCCAAATGCCCCAAATGCCGCCAAACTATGCCATCCGAACGTTTTGGGAAAAAGCGCACCAATGAGCAATACTTGGTCTGCAAAGATTGTTTACTTAAAAAGGCTGAAAGCAGACGCGATCAGACGGCGGCTGAGAACGCTATAACGATCTTCTCGCTTGAACAAGCCTACGACAGTTCCTCGCGACTGATCT
>JAABUO010002202.1_pt1 | contig 24059 bp, 21 predicted proteins | sample 5559291 | NCBI WGS metagenome assembly JAABUO01 (sample SAMN10711878, study PRJNA513372) | rock metagenome | isolation source: Antarctica rocks | place: Antarctica: Victoria Land, Finger Mt sud
CGTCTCCAGCCAAGCCCCCTCCCCCACCCCCGCTTGTCGAGCAGGAAGCTCCTTCACGCAAGAGAGGCCGTGACGGAAATATCAAGGAAAAGGGTGTGCTTCAGAATCACAGAAAGCAACTAGAAGATTGCTATACCGACTTGGCACGGGCTTATCATGATGCGTACGCCAGTAGACTCGATAAAGAAGCTGCCATGCTTACCTCTTCGCCCAGGAAGAGTGCTGTATTTGAGGACTCCATAAAGGAGATAGGGCAGCGAAGGGACGAGCGAAAGCGTATAGCTAAAGCCCAGCTCGAATATGGTCCTCACGAAGTTCAGCAGCGGTATGAGGGCGAAAGGATGAGTGCCTGGGAATCTTTCTACGTAGGTTCTGGATGGGAACGAATTAACATTAGGATAAGCGATCACAACTAAGGCAACTTATGCTAAAAGATAAAGCAAAAGATTTGTCTGCTCTCGAAAGGGAATACCGAAAAGTCTCGCTAGCCGCCATTCTCGCGGAGGATTCAAACACGAACTTTCTCCCGGTCAATACGCGCAGTCATACTTCAGGTCTTGGTTCCGAGGCAATTGGCGATGACTTGCGTTCCATCCGACGAGCAAGTGGAAGACGCCAGAACAGCATTCACAAAGCCCTCTCGAGCGAAGAGGAATCTTTAATGGAGCCTTCAGAGCTGGATTATATGTCCAGTGTTGTGTCGAGTCCTACCGTTGAAACTGGGGACAATAGCATGGTGGAAGCAGCCACGGCTTTGATTGAGCCACGACCGCCGGAACGACAGCCGCTATTTCGAATACCTGCACAAAAGCCGCCCACTCCCACTGCAACACGGCAAAAGCCGGCGATTACACCTTTGGCAACGCCGCGCCCATCGTCGCGAATGCCCTCATACGAAGTGCTGCCCTCTCTGCCTAACGTCACCCCCGATTCCTCCGGCTCTCCTCGGACGCGTCCAGTGCCAGTTATTCGTCATCTACCGCCAACACTACCAATCCTACATGGACCAGTATCCGAATCGCCTGCTGTGGAGCAGCGCACTAATGTACCTCCGCTACGAGATCACAACCAGCCTCCATTCCTATCTCTTCCACGGAAGCCTTTTGAAATGTCATCCTCTGGATCATACTCTCCCGGCGTGAGTCCTGCAATACCCTTTTGGCATGCACCTCGCACGACATCCCAGTCGGAGCCGACGCGGCCAATCCAGCGGACATCACCGGGCATCCCTCACAGAGGGGCATCCTCAGCAATAGGTTGGTTGTCAGGCCCCAAACCATCTCCGGTATCTTGGAACCCTATGTCTACTTCTAGACCACCGCGTCGAGTGTGGGACCAAACAGCCGCTGGCGCTAAAAAAACAGCCTCTCCCCTCCCGTGGACAGAAAGAAAAGAGAGTCAGGTGCGCGCAGATATTGCCAAGTCTCCAGACATACAGGTTGATGGCACAAAGGATTACAATCGCATGCAGCACATCCCGTCTGCAAGCAATCACATGGGCTATACTCCTCGAAATCCGTCAATTCGCCTACCGGCAAATACCTCCATGTACACCATTCCCTACAGTTATCAGGACGCGCTCGGGATTGCAAGAGAGGGTGGGTCAGAGAGATCCAAAGAAGAAAGTGTTTGGCTGGGGTACAATCCATATGTACCCAACAGTGCCCAAGCCTCCTCTGCAAAGTACGTCAATCAATCTTTTGAGAAGGAGGCGCAAGCAATAGGGAGGCCGTATAGTCGATGGCGTGCGGTCATACCTGGAAAGCAGATACCGACCCCATCAATACCGACACCATCACCGGTGCTGCCCATCGGTCGACCGACTGGTTACTAGCATGCAAGCATATTGGCGAATGGAACAATGGAGCAATGGATTATAGGGCAACAATGTATATATCTACTTGTCTTTAGTAGCCGTACCTCTGAGCAGACCCGTTCTCCTTGCAGCAATGAGACCTGCCTTTTGACCGGCAGGAGCATACCTCGAGACCGTGGATGGAGCGCCAATGTGCTGATGGTTACCACCTCCGTGCGGATGATCCACCGGATTACACGCCACACCACGTGTCCGAGGCCACGAGTTCCTCTTGACCTTGTACTTGTGGAAGGCTCTTCCAGCCTTCATCATGGGCTTGTCGATGCGACCGCCGCCGGCAACGACGCCAATCATGCCGCGAGCAGACGAGGGGACGACCTTCTTTGCGCCCGACGGGAGCTTCAGCCGCGTCTTTCCTTCGTCGTGGTTATGTCCAATCACGATCGCATAGTTCCCCGACGTCCGCGCCAGCGCACCGCGATCGCCGACCTTCTCCTCCACATTCGTGATGATTGCGCCCTCAGGCATCGAAGAGAGCGGGAGCACGTTCCCAACAGTCAGCGCTGCCTTCCGCCCCGCATATATGAACTGTCCAGAGTACATGCCTTCATTGGCAATGAAGGTCTCGGTGCGTAGCTTGAAGCGGTAGGGATCGCGAAAGACGACTCGGGCAAGCGGTGCCCCGCGGCCTGGATCGTGGATGATTTCTTTCACGATTCCACGCACGTAGCCGTGGCGCTCGCTGTAATCAAGCGTCCGCAACTGAGCGGCTCCCTTGCGTAGACGGGTGACGCTCTTGAAGATGCCGCCTTTTCCTTTCCTCTGTGAGCGAATGACTCGTCCCATGGTGTATTGAAGTGGTGGGGCTGTGGGACTGGCTTTGATTAGGGCAAATTCAAAGGGTTGTTGCATCACGTGACTCCTTTTCTCTGTGAAGTCACGTGGTGCGTTATTGTGTGGAGCGGTTTGAAAGAATGAGGTAGATGGTCTATTAGGACTACGTTACACTTCCCACTGGGGGAGCCAGTCCTCTTCATGCTCAGACAATGGCCACGCAAAATCCGACCCTGCCTTGGATCCGTTGGGGCTCGAAGTTGATCCGCTGGACGTAAGTCGGCGTGCCTCTTCCTCCTCTTGCTCCTCGACATAATCACTCCAACTCTTGGCAAAGTGAAGATGTGATTTATGCGATCGGTCGCGGAGTTGGTTGCGACGGACTGGCATGGAAATCGACTCCTCCGTCAACGGCATAACATGCATAGCAAACGACTTGACGGATGCGCCGATTCCAGAGTCGACCGACGGAGGTGTAAGTGCCTCCAACTTCTGACTAAGCTCCTCTGCCTCCTGCGCAGACGGACACTTCTCCACTGGCGTATGCTGAGAGAGTGCTGTAGCCCAGGGAAAGCTCTTGCCGGTAGGATGGATAGACGGGGTTTGCAGAGGCTGTCGATTTTCTGTCGTTGCAACAGGCTCTCCTGATTCGTCGCAGGCAAAGTCATCCTCGCATATCTCAGTCGTTGTCCACTCTTGCACCTGTAGAATAGCCTCACGAAATGCCCCCAAATCACGCTTGTCTGGATTGGGACTAAGGACATGCAGCAGCGCGTGAAAGGTGTCGGGTGATATGGATGGAAAGACATCATACAAGGTCTCTTTGTCGCGTACGTAGTCATTCCACAAAGGATCCGCTGCCGAGGCTGTTTTGAACGGATTGCGGCTAAAGAGCATATTGAGTAGCGTAATTCCCAACGCCCAGTAGTCTGCCTTTGCCGGCGATACCAACCGCGGCGAATCCTGGTCTGCATCAAATGCCTCTGGTGGCATGTAGCGCTCGCTACCAACTCCCTTCTCCTCCGTCCAAGCCTCCCGAGTCGAGAGTCCGAAATCGGCAAGCTTCAAGTTGCCATCAGTCTCCATCAGAATATTTTCAGGCTTGATGTCACGATGGTAGATCCCTTGAGCGTGGACGAATTCAACCGCGTCAATCAACTGCAGAATACACTTTCGCACATGCTCAGTCTCGCCCGGACCCCGACCGTTAAGAATCGCCTCGTAGAGATCGCCGAGCGCGCAGTATTCGAGGACGATGAGGGTATGCGACTCAATCTCTAGCGAATCCAAGAACCCTACCACGTTTGGGTGCGAGCCCTTGATGGACTGGTGAAGCCTGATTTCTGTCGCCGCCATGTCCGCACTCGGCCCCTGCTTGTACATCGACTTGACAGCAACCGTCTTGCTAGTTTCATGGTCGTGCGCAAGATTGACTGTCCCGTAGCTGCCGTGGTTGAGCGGCTTCAGTAGGCAGTACCTGCCGCCCAGGACCTTCTTGCCATTCCGGTCCATGTGAGGTCAAGAGAGTCCTTCTGCGGGCCGCAGGAGCATGCCAGGGATGCCGGTCGGGCGCTAATTGCAGAGCTGAGGCAAGCAGCCTCTGAAGCAGGGCCTTCGAGCAGGAAAGGAGGGTGCGCGTGTGGGTTTGGAGCAGTCGAGTGATATGGCTTGGTGTTGCGTTGCGTTGCGTGATGTGGCTCTCCGCTCCGGGATTGCCCCGGTGATGAGCGTCACGTGGCCGAACCTTCCAGAATTTCTCAAAACGGCAATTCATAAACGACCCTGCCATTGACTGACGTCGCGCTGGAGAGTGTGTGCTGGGAAAAGGGGAAGGGTATGGAAATAAGTCAGGATGAGGTTGCTCTGTACGACAGGCAGATTAGGCTATGGGGTCTTGAAGCCCAGTCGCGGATGCGCGATGCTCATGTGCTTCTCGTCGGCATGCGTGGACTAGCGTGCGAAGTAGCCAAAAGCCTTGTTTTGGCAGGCATTGGCCAACTCACCCTTCTCGAGCATGAATCAGTGCGCGCAGAAGACTTGAGAGCGCACTTTTTCATCAAGGAAGAGGATGTGGGGACGAATCGCGCGCTGGCTTCACTGCCGCGGCTGCAGCAGCTCAATCCTCGAGTCGGCATCCACGTCAATTGCGACACCATTGCCACTATAGATGCTTCCTACTTTGCAGACTTTGACGTGACAATCGTCACGAATCAGCCATACCCAATTCTCGTAAGTTTTCCTTACCTGTTTTAATACAGTCCGCCGTCAACAAGGCTTGTCAGACATACAACCGTGCATTCTACGCAGCCTCAACCTTTGGCATCCACGGCTACGTCTTTGCGGATCTAGTCAAACACGAATACGCCATGTATGTCTCTTCCCTACCCGCCAGCTCACGCTAGTCAACGAATGAAGGGAAATATACCCACTACAACAGGCAAAGACTCTACCACGCGCGAAATTCACAGCGTGGCAGCAAAGCGCGAGGGTGCAGCCGTGATAGAGATCTTGCAATGCACAGAGACCTATGCACCGATCTATGACACGCTCCATCGATCGCTTGCCACACTCCGCAAGAAGGAGCGGCGGAGAGTTCCGCCACTGCTTCCGGCCTTGCATGCGCTATGGCAATTGGAGGAATCGTCGACAAAGCAGGTGGGTAGAGATGAGCTTGCAGAGCGTGCAATGCGCATCGCAGAGGTTCTTGACATTCCTACGTCGGTGGTCTCGACAGCGTTCATAGATACTCTAGTGGAGAGCTTTGGACAGGAGGTTTCCCCAGTGGTTGCTATTCTCGGCGGCATCCTCGCACAGGATGTCTTGAATGTCATTGGTAAAAAGGAACAGCCACTTCAAAACTACTTCTTCTACGCAGGAGACTCTGGGGAGGGATCTATAGTATATGTGTGATTATCGTCTAGACATACAAGCATCCGACTAGGTGCTCATCTATATGTGATTATCATTAAGATATACAGGCATCTGACTACGTGTTCATCATGACTATGCCCTCAGATGTTCCCTAAAATGCTCCTGTGGCAGTTCTGCCATGCAAGTGACGTGAATGACGCACGCCCTATTCTGTACCATTCGCTTCAGCTTCCTGAATATGGAGAGACTGAGTGGAAACGAGTTCTGCAAATCGCTTCAATGTAGGTGCTTGCACCCACGAAGGCACAAACGTCTCAAGCTCCGTGATTCCTCTCGGCTGTGCCACATCGTACGGGCCGCTGTCGTCTAACGCAACGGCATCGAGCAACATGACGTCGTTCTTATCTGCAATGACCTTTGCCGCGACAGCTTTAAGGATGTCAGGGTTCATCGGCTGTTCGTAATCTAATGCATGGTATTGATTGATGAGCTTGGAAATCTGAGACGGCGTCAGCATCCAGCAAATGTCGTAGATAATTTCAATATCGGCAAGGGTACCCTTCTTGACTTGCATGAGCTTGGTGGCCTGCATCAAATGCTCCAATTGTATCGTGCCTTCAGGCATCTCGTGACTTTGGCACCATTCTTCAATCCTGGTAATGTTGTAATTAATTTGGAGACCGCGCTTCCATGACAAGAAATTTCGTCGCATCAGTAAATCGTTAAATGCAGTCACGCCAACAAGTTTCAATAGCTCGTTAACCACTTGAGTCATGATGGCCGGTTCGAGGTAATAAACTTTCATCGCCTGATGAACTTTGTCTAAAATATCCAAAAGCTGGTGCATGCCGAATTTCGGATCGCTCTTACCACCAAGCATACGCCCAAAAATCATAGTCCCCTCATTCGTGACAAAGCCAGGTAGGTCTTGCGACTCCAAGACTGCTGGAATAATCATTGGATAAAGGATTTTCTTTAGCTCAATGATCCACGAATGGTAAATGTTGTACTCCAGGGATTCCAAATCATGCTTCAAGACGGAGACTAGCCGGTCGTACTCTTGCCACTGCGACTCATCCAATTCTGTACCTTGCAGCATCTCATTTTCGGCAGTAAATGCAAAGCAAAGCATCTCATGGACGTTTGACAGCCAAAAAGCTCCAGGATTGATGATCTCCTCGCCTTTCCCTTCATATCTCGTGACATTCTGCTGAATAGAATGCATAACTGTAGCAAGCATTCGCTCCGACTCCTTGACGAAACTGTACTTCCACATTTCTGCGGCAAGCAGATTTACAAGGTGAGCGGGGAAGAGTACTTCCTTCTCCTGAAGAATTGCATTTCTCTTCGCAATTGGGATCTTCAAATTCTGGACAATGCCCATTGCGATTTCTTCGTTAATGCGATCGTCATTTCGTAACACGTCAAGAACCTGGGGGTTAGTTTGTGGAGTAGGAAAACAAACTTCTTGCTCAACTTCCTCCACGCCTCCAAGAATGACAAAATTTCCATTTGATTGCCTGCTTTCCTTGCTTGGCGTTACAAACATCGACACAGGCCGTGGACTATATACAAATCCATTCATCTCGCCAGGGGAGCCCATAACTGCCCCATTGTAGCTCTTCCGTTTCGCATTCGTCAGACCTGGATTTGAGCGGAGAGTCAGCAGTCCTTTCTTGTTTCCATTCGGCGTTTCTACGCCGTTGACTGACAGGCGCAGAAGCTCAGCCCGCAGCATGGCAACTTCTTCGCTAAGCTTTGTCGAACTTGCTTCTGCCCCGGCTTTTGTCTCCAACGCACCTGTGAGTTCTCGCGATTTATTGCTCAGATCCTGTCGCAACAACTCACTTTCCTGCTCCAGATGGTCAAAGGCCGACGCGGAATTCGAAAACTGCTCTCGTAGTGCAAGTATCTGATCCTCTAAGAATGCAACGCGCGTTATAGCTTCAGAAGCCTTGTTACTCCCAGCTTCCAGCTCCTTGATTCTAGCCTCGCCTGCCTCATTCTTTCTATCCCAGGCGGCGAATTTATGTTGTAGGGCTTCAAGTTGTTGGGTAAGTAGTTTGTTGTCTTTTCTCTTCTTGGCCAGGGATTGAGTAAGTTCGACGACTTTGTTCTCCAATTTATAAGACACTTCTTTATAATGCGTGACAGACTTTGCTTCGGTTTTCAGGCGCTTAAGTTCTTTCTTTGCAAGGCGGACCCGCACAAGACCCTGAATTTTGATAATCTTATTTCGTTGGACACGTATAAGTCGTCTTGACTGGTACATTCTCCACGAGCGTTGAATGGTGATTGCCGATTTTTCGCGCTTCAATCTCAAAAGCAGACGTCGAGCCAAAAAGGCCTTGCAAGCAGCTTGAAGCATCAGTGCGAGCCGCCTCTTCTTCAAGAACTCTTTTCGTGCACGCTGTCCTTTCCACACTCGCTTTATCGTGGTGGCTGCCTTGTCTTCAATCATCATCACAGCCCTACGCCGTGCCATGAACCCTCTTGCAACTCGCTGCACATCATGAATACTCTTCATTACTGCGAGGTACCGCTTCCTGTAGAAAATAGCACGAAGATTTTTCTGGATCAAAATCGCACACTCATCGAGCCGTGCGGCTCTCAACTTCTCCAAAAAGGCAAGCATGCCCGCTCGAAAGAAGATTTTTGTTTTTCCCATTTGGAATTTGTCTTCATCGTCCAGTGTCTTTTCAAGAATAGTCAGAGCTATTTTTCGAGTCTCTGGGGACCACTGAGACGAACGCAAGAGCATGTAGTACCGTCCAACAAATTCATCGTACGTCCATCGCGTAGGGAAACCAGCGCAGCTGATGCGAATCGTTTCAAGGACACCGCATGCTCGCAGCTGGTTGAGGACCATCGGTGGATCGAAGTGCCAAGCAGATTTTCTTTCATTCGGCTTAATGCATCGTATGTAGTGTACATTTGTGGAATTTATAGTTGTCATTAATTCAATCAATGAAAGCTTGAAAATGTTCCCTAGCGTTGGCTTCCGAGTAATCACAGTGCCCCGTTTCCCGTTCACCGGTGCTCCGGCAGTTTTTATCGCTCCAAGATTCATGGCACATATCTCCTTTAGCAGGCTGTTGGCCGTGGCTTGTATGACGACGACCTGTTCGTCGGGAACGGCATCCCGGTTCTTTTCAATGAAACCGTCCGTATCATAGCTAACATCCATTGCGTAATGGCAGACGGTAAAGGCAGACTTGCCAAATCTTGGTTTCTTGAAAAAGCCTTCGTATTTTGGGGTGGCGAAATGCTGATAGAGCTTATTGGTCCAGCTCTCGTCGGAGCCACTTGGCAGCCGCGACTCCTCATCCAGCAATGGTAATATTCCTAGCTTAGACTCAATAAGATCTATGCAAGGCTGATTGTCAGAGTAGTCAATCATCTTCCAGTTTATTTCTTCACGGAGATATTCTTCTTGCTCAAGCTTGAAAACGTGCTGGTTGAATTCTTGCTGTAATTTCTCATTGGCATAGTTGATGCAAAACTGCTCAAAGGAGTTCTTTTGGAAGTGCTCAAATCCATAGATATCGAGGACACCAATGAACGATTTGACACGCTCGAATACTTCTTCCGTGGCGAGTGAGCGATTAATGCATAGCACCAGCCACTCGAACACACTCGAGTAGATGTACTTTGCGATGGAATCGCGCACGCTGACGGCCTGTTTTTGGGTAAGATCTGTGGTTATCTTTTCATTTCGCGTGACAATCTGCTTCTTGATAGTCCATTTCGCCAGTTGCCCAGCGTCGACTCCCAAGAGTTCGCAGGCCTTTGCACACGATTTCTCCCGAGAGGAGAGGACAGCCTTGTCATTCGCAGATTCAATTTTACAGTTGCCCAGATGCAGGAGGGCAGCCAAAATTCGAAATATGTTGTGTTGTGTGGACGGCGGTATGCCAACTGTAGTCAGGGCCTCCCTAGTGAGATCGAATTCACGAGCATCATCGGTATTCTCAACCCTTGGATCTCCGCCCTGATTCAGGAAGAAGTAGTCCATGACTGGTGGTAAATCAAACTGCTCTCGTTCGAGGTTGCTTGCCCCTGCGCACAGCTGATAAAAGATATGGTAATTGCGCTCGGTGGCCGGTTGGAAAACCAAGCGCGATCGCTCCAGCAGGTACGTGCGCAAGCGTGCACCGACAATATCTGCCCGCTGGTCAAACATGATCTCGATGTATTTTCCAAAGCGCGAGGAATTATCATTACGCGTTGTTTTGGCATTCCCAAAGGCTTCCATGATGGGGTTGGTGGCCAGGATTTGCTCCTCCGTCCTACTCATGCTCTCGCCTTTGGTGCGTCGCTTTCCTGGCTTGGAGGGATCCTCCACCGTGGCAAAGTATCGCATGATGAGCTTTGCGCTGACGGTTTTGCCGGCACCCGACTCACCAGAGACGACGATGGTCTGATTGGCGTTGTCCCGCAACATGCATCGGTAGGCATCTTCTGCGATGGCAAAGATATGCGGTTCCAGCTCGCCTTTCCTCTTCCCTGCATACGCCTGGATCACGTCCTGCGAGTAGATGGAATCCACGCGCTGAAAGGGGTTGGTGGCGATGAGAACGATGCCAGAGTAGGTGTAGATGGCCAGCTGGCTATACCGCTTCCGAATCGCGTGTAGAATGGCTGGTTCATTCAGATAGGAGAGGTTCGTGAGGTCATCTGTGGCTTCCAGGATGGGCGGGTTGCGAAGGGGCGGGAGAACATTTTCCTGCGGATCTCTGAGCACATCGGAGGTTGTGTCGAGTGTCACTTTCTGTAGCCAATGTCAGCATGCCATCTCCTGAGGAGGAATGAGACGTACCTTTTTGTCGTCCAGGAGAAAGACCAGCTTCACCTGCCGCCCATGCACCTTCTTCTCCACTATCTCGGAGCTGATCCAACCCTCGTTCTCGTCAGGGTGCCAACACCGTCTGGGGTTAGCAGGGAGGAGGGCCAAGCAAACGCACGATCCAACATGGTAGATGTGAGCCATTGGCTCGGTGGGAAGAGGGGGTCCAACACGAGTGCTGCGTCGTGACTGGGCGCGCGGGGGGTTGGGTCGCTTTGTTTGTGATGGTTGGGGGTAGGAGACGCGCCGTAGCTCGTGACAGCACCGTCCACCAATCAACCAACCAATGGCAGGAATCCATCGGATGGCAGTGGGCTCTAGGTAAACAATGGGCAAGCGGGCGCTGGAGGAGGAGGGAAGCGAGTCTGCTGCCAAAGTGGGCGCTGTGGAGGAAGAAGGACGAGTGGCCTGTGTGGTTGGGGGCTGCAGCGACACCTTCCCCTCCACGACGGCCCTGGAAGCACACTACAGCCTGCGCCACCAGCACGTCTGCCAGCCGTGTGGGCGAAGCTTCCCCTCGGAGCGCTTCCTCCACCTGCACATCGCCGAGAACCACGATCCCATCGTGGAGGCGAGGCAGGCCAAGGGGGAGCGCGTGTTTGCCTGCTTCGAGCCCAGCTGCAGCACCCTCTTTCACACGCCCAAGGGACGGCGGCTGCACCTGCGCCAGCTCCACCACTACCCCAGCACCTTCCGCTTCAACATCACCAACACCGGGCTGATGGGAAGGGACTCCTTGTTGTACTATAGACCGTAGTCCTCATCATCGCCACCACAGGACCGGCCAAGCCAACGACGCGAGAATGCGGAATGAGTCCTTTCTGCCCTACATAGCCGGCGAGGAGATCATGACCTCGCTCGAGTACCAGGAGCGGCTGCGCTCCATCGGCGTCGGCACCTACCTGCCCATCCCGCGGCGCCTGCGACACGCTGCACACGCCCTGCCCGACGGCCGCACGCTGCGACGCCAGCGCACCATCTCACGAAAGAGGAAGCGCGTGGAGGAGCACGGTAGCGGCGACCCCGCCCTCCTCTCCCTCGACCTAGCCTCCTGCGACGGCGGCCAGTTCGACTCGGAATTCGAGTACGGCCCGCTCAACGTCCTGCTCAACGATACCTCGGTCTACTGCAGCGCACGCCACGAGGCCAACATGCTCTTCAAACATGTCGGTGGGGTCCCCTTTTGTGTGTCGCGCGTGGTCATCAAGGCCCCGGCTTCTGGATTCACCTGCCCGATTGAAAAGGGCTCCGTGGCTATCTTCATGGACCAACCCGACCTCGACGCGCTCTCTGCACTCGGCCATGTCTCCTCGGACGATGAAGACCAAGATATGACAGAGGAGATTCGAGGCAACCCAGACGGCACCGTCTTCTCCATTCACCCCGACCGATACCGCTGCGATATCTCCTTCTCTCCCGAGATCTCGGGAAGGTACATTCTCCTTCGCCTCGCAAGCTCCTCCATCAGCTCAAACATCGACATTCAGACCATCATGGCCTATGGCTACGTCGGCCGACGTTTCTTCCCCGCCATTAAGACCCTCTAATACCACCAGACACACACACCATCACTTGCTCCTCATGACTGGGTAATTCGCTTTTTGATATGTACAAAGTAAAGTAAATATGCCAGTACTTTTCTTTTCTTTTCTCTTCGTCCGAATACATCCTTCTAGTAGCCTTGCATCATTCCGCTTGCGTATGCCATTGGCTTTACATTTGGGTGGGGGACCGCGTCAAAGGTTTGATATACAAGCTTCAAATCACTGCCGATATTGATGAAGGCGCCTTTGTTTCCCTGCGAGTCACAGTAGTTTGGGGCAGAGAAGACAGTGATGAGCTGTCCACCATGTTCCACCTCGTACCCTCCCATGCGAACCTCATGCGACCGAATGATGGCAGACAAATTATTCGCTTTGCAGAAGCGCTTCGTCACATCCGGACCAAACTGCAGACCCACGCCGCGCTTGGAGGGCCCGCGACCGGGTTGCGGCTGTGGATCAGTCCATAGCATTTCCATCATGAGACCTTCCTGCCCAGGCTGGCGGCGGGCATGCCGATTGAGTTTCCGTATATCGTCTAGCGTTATCTTGTCATCGGAAAATAGGCCCCCGTGCAGCACCAAGTACTTCTTGCCAATCAGTGTAGCAAGCGGTAATGCTGAAAATGATTCCGAAAAGAGTCTAAATATGCGCTCGTTGTACTTTGCTTTGCACTCACCTTCGAAACCATAGACCTTGTTCATGTCGTCGGTTTCATGGTTGCCGCGATTCAGAAAGAGGCTGGTAGGGAAGAGACATTTCAGCGCGTATAAGAGAAGGGCTACCTCCGTTGACCAAGAACCTCGATCCACAAAATCGCCATTGAAGAGGTAGGCATGCGAGGAAGAAGGAAACCCATTCACATCAAAGATATGCAGTAGATCAAAAAATTGGCCATGGGTGTCTCCACATACAGTCAGTTTTGCATCCTTCTCCACTTCTCTTTCCACCATCGTCGGGTCCTTGAGAAAGAGATTTTGGCATGTGGCCAGAATTTGCAGCACATACCGCCGATGGATTCTCTTTCCCTTGCGAAACCTCTCAATCATATCGTCAATGAAGCCTTGTGTCATATCGTCTTCCAGCTTGGTCCCGTCGTACGATGCCTCCACCGCAACATCCTTCCATTCAAGACCTTCAAACGCGGAAGGCGCATCCTGCACTTCAATGGCCTTCTCAAACTCCAAACGCCGCAAAAGCTTCTGACAGTCTGCCAGCTTCTGCTTTGCATCCTTATTACTCGGTGCCCTCCGCACCACAGCATGGAAATCCTTGAGCGCCTCTTTTGGTTTCAGAATAGCCGTATTGGCAATGGCCCGGCGGTAGTAAGCCTTGATGTGGTTTGCATCCACTTCGATCGCTTTGGTGGCATCTGCTATGGCCAGTCCAAATGCCTCTACTTTGATCTGCGCCTGTGCTCGATTGGCCCAGTAGACTGCTTTCGTGCCATCCAGATCAATAGCCTTGGTGTACATGGAAATGGCACCAATATAGTCTTGGTCCTTCAGAAGCGTGTTCGCTCGGTCTTTGGCCTCCTGAGCCTCCTTGATGTGGCCGGGAGAGGGGTGAGTGTCGCCATTGGTCACCGTGGGCAGTCTGTTCAGCTCCATGAATATATGTCCCTGCACCGATGCCGGGGTCCGGATGCAGAATATGGTATTATGTTACGTATTAATTACTCGAATACAGCAGGCTAGGGTACAGACCTCCGATGCAATGCTCCTTGCTCCGTCATGCAGCTCCTAAGCAGGGAGATAGGCAGGAGGGCGTCACGAGGCGGACGCAGATTCAGTTTCCGTGATGGCAGTCTCACACCCACTGTCCTCGTCGAACTTCATATCCTCGCTGTCCTCCTCCTCCTCTTCCTCGTCGAAGCTGTCGTAGTCCGAAGCACACCAAAAGTCTTCGGTCGACAGCGGCTCGAGAAGGACCTTGGGGTGCGTCTTGCTGCTCGCGTCACTTGGCATGACAAAATCCGGCGGTATGTCGTGCTTCGACTGCTCCACTTGTAGGCGCACGATGCGGTCGAATTCCTCTCGGTTCTTGTCCCATAATACGCCGGCATCCACGTTTGCCGGAGAGGAGGTATTGGGGTCGTGAATGAGTGAGAGCACAGACAAGCAAATCGATTCCACGCTGTGCATGGGGTTCCACCGCTCCGAAGCCTGCTCCCCGCTCATCTCATCTTCCCCGGGCGGATGCAGGATAGAAATACAGACCCGTCGATCCTTGTACACGTTTGGGTGGAAGAAGTCGCGTTTGAAGGTGAAGACGGGGGGCATGAAGGGGTAGTTGAGAGGGAACTTGAGCTCAGCCAGGAAGAAGCCACCGTGATATGGCGACGCCGTCTCGGAGTCGCGAACGGCAATGCCCACGTTCCAGAGAAAGAGGTTGCCATCGTCCACCAACGCGAAGTAGAGGTCCGGGAGCTCGTCGCTCTTGCCCATCAGCTCCCGCAGCTGCTTCTGCAGCATGAGCCTGGCCATGCGGGTTCACCGATGTCAATAAATAGTCACGTGAATCCGGATGCGAATGAAACTTCAAAGATGACGGCAGAGGAATCAAAGAAAAATAACGAATGTGTAATTTATGAGCATGTGCAATGACGAATGATGTTTTCATGAGACTTGCTATACGACTTGTGTGCATGGCTGTGTATTTGATTTTTCACCTTCTTTGTGTCGGAACTCTGAAACAAAACATGAAACAAGCGCCGCGGATGAAGTATATAAGCCAGCACCCCATGGCAGTGAATCTATCGACAGTATACACATGGCTATCCCAGTACAAGGCGCGGCATTTGTTCTTCTCAACCTCCTCCGAGGGATCTCCGTCGTCTCCCTCGTGCTGGTGATGGTGACAAGCCTGATCATTGTCGTGAAGAACTTTCTGCTGTTTGGCTTCTTCTTCTTTCTCGTCCTCAACCATATTTTCCTCTTTTTGGAGGCCTCTTTGCTTATTGCTGCGGAGTCAGAGATGGTATCAGGTATCTTTGCAGCCAACTTGCCCCTTCTTGGCCCCGATCGATCCTCTGCGGTACTCGGTTTGTTGCAACTCATCATGGCCAGTAATGTGCTTTCAGACTTGGTCACCTATCCGAAAACAGTCCCGCTGAGCGCACAGATTGCTAAATTGCTATTGGCAACTGCCATCATCGTGGGGATCTCTGGCGGACTGAACTTCTTTATCGCCGCGCTCTACGGAAGCAATGCAAAGGCCGTTCGACGAGATGGGGCTACATGTACAAGCATGTTGGATGCAGAGGCACGACGACCTCCATTGGATGTCTCTCCACCAAACTATAAGAAGTGAGAACAGCATTCAAGTAGAGTAATTAATGGGATCTATGATACGCTCACTCGTGACACCATCTGGTAGAAGTGTTTCCCTTGATGTCTAGCCATCTCAAGCTCCAGTTCGGATGGTTGTCTGCTCCCGTCCCCGGCAGCAATCGTACCTGCGCCCCATGGACTTCCACCGTGGACTTCATCGAGATTCGAGAGCATGGGCATGGCCTGTCCATAACCCATGGGTACAAAAATGATGCCATGGTGAGTCAGGGTCGACATGGCATTCTGGGCCGTAAGTTCTTGTCCACCTTGTGGACTTGCCGTCGAGACAAAAATACCGGCATGCTTGCTAACCAACGCTGCCGAGCCCCACAGACCTCCAGTGGCATCCCAAAAAGCTTTCCACTGAGCGGGGAAGTTTCCATACCGCGTGGGGATTCCAAATAAGAACGCGTCGTATTCCTTCAACGTCTCCGTAGTTGCGATGCCGATATCAGAATGTTTCTCCGGCGCATGCATCTTCTCCAAAATATCCTTTGGCAACGTCTCTGGGATCTGGAACAGGTCGCAACTCCCACCCGCCGAGACTATGCCTTGTTTCTCCGCCACTGCCATCTTGTAAATATGTCCGTACATGGAATAAAAGAGTATCGCGATACGCGGACCCTTATGGGAAGTACTGCCAGTCACGCCGCTGCTCGTCGCCCCAGCTGCGGCTGTGCTGACCTTCGCGTGGGTCCCTTGCGGTTGTGACCCAGTTGTTGTCTGCGCACTGCTTTGTGTCTCCTTTGCGACAGACGGAGTAGCGGCTGGCTGTGCAGCAGGTGGCTGGGTCGAAGTCGCCGTGGTTCCCTTCACGGTTCCGAGAGTCTGCGTTGGTTGCGCACTTGTACTCACCGGCCCAGTGGATGGTTTCGTGGTAGCAGTCGTTTGGCCCGTGGCAGGCTTAGCCGTCGCGCCTGAAGTGGGCTGGGTGCTCCCAGAACTCGACTCCTCGGAGTCCTTCTTCCTGCCGAGCTTCTTGAGAAAGGATTTTCCAGCCATGGATTTTTGTCGATTGGACGCTCGTCCAAAGCAGGTTCGAAAGTCTATTCAGCCACACTACCAGGTGACCATTGTTTCTGATACGACGAGCACAACAACGCTCAAGTGGTATTCTGTGGCCAAACAATTTCAGGGGGCCGTGTAAGTGTCAAGTACGGATTTGGTCTGGCGACAAGAGATATCAAGGATCTCGACTTGAAGTCCAAAGGAAACATGGTGTTGAACCCCGGTGGCACACATTTACAAGGCTACAGTATTGCTACTCACTTGCAAGACTTGCCTGGAGGTGCACAATCAAAATTGAGAACGGTTTGATTTGTCCCTTCAACACTTCACGACTACCTATGAAGTGTGTTGGAGTGACCTCAGACGGTAACAGAAGAAGCGATTACACGGGTGACCGGTCGGTACAACGGGTTCGCCGACACGTACCGTTTGCCTAAGCGGGATATGGACCCCTGTAAAGCGGAACTGGCTAGCTATGGTGAACTACCGGGTCCCCACCGGTAGCCATGCGCCCCCTCCTGCTGTACAGAGAACGTTGGATATCGAAGAGCGACTTCGAGCGGAGGCTGGCGCTGTTGACTCCGAGGATGTCGAGGTTTCCCCACGGGAGCCCCGCTTGTTACTTGTTTTATTCCATGGTTCAAGAGAATCATCTTTACCTTGGAGTGACGATGGTGAGGGTAACGGTGTGAAACAGAATGATTATGGTACTCAGACAACGCCAAAATACATGTACACTAACGCAACGGCCTATTCTCCTTTGTTTGGATGCTCCTGCTCTCCTTTCTCTCGAGCGCCGCTTTTGGCCTGGCCTCCGTCAGTCGCATCTTCCCAAAGTCACTTCTCCCAGATTCGGTGGCCTTGCCGTGCTTTTTGTCTTCCACGTCTGGCTGCGTGTTTGTAGACAGGGGACGGAACAAGGAATGGCCTCGCCTCTCTTCGAGTTTCTTGCGCAACTCGTCGAGCTCAAGCCTCTGCGCTTGAATCTTGTCGCGCTGCAACGTGTTCTCCTTCTTCAACATCTCCGCATCCAAGTTCACGTTGTTTGCTTGCTCCTTATTCATGTGCCGCTCCTCCACCATACGCTGCTGTGTTCGAAGATTCAAGTTGGCACTCTTTTGTATATCAGCCTGAAGTTGGGCCACCTCTGCTTCGAGTGCTTTGACTCGACCGTTTCCGTGGTGCCCGCCTTTTTCGTCCATCTCGTCCATTCGCACTACCGACTTTTGTAAATCATACTGTGCAGCTTCCAGGCGTTTCTTCATATGATCTCGCTCTTCAGAGATGCGCTCTAGCTGGAGTCGAAGCGAGCGTTCTTGGCCATGCTTGACAACTCGCTCGGCTGCTCGCACACTTTCGACTTCCTTGGTAGCCAGAAGAAGGTCAGCTTGAAGTCTCTCCATCCGAGTGCGTGCGCCTTCCAACTCCGTATTCGCACGCTCTAGTTCCATTTTTGTTATCTTGTAATCACGCAATTCTCGCTTTAGTTGACGCACCACTGAATCTTGCGTTGTACATTGTGAGAGCTGACGTTCGGCTTTTGCTAATTCGCGGTCACGCTGACATAGCAGGCTCTCAAGGACCGAGACACGGTGTTGCGCGTCCCCCAACTTCATCACTGCCTGCTCCTTTTCCCTCTCAGTAACTTGCAGCATTTCATTTGCATTTTCGACCACCTTCCCCATGCTCTCAATAGTGGCACCTTCATATTTGCCCGACGGATGCTCCAGCTGCTGGATTCGCGACTTTATTTCGTGGATGGTGCGCTTGTCGTGAGTGTGCTTGTCCCGTAGTCGCGCGTACCGCTTCTCCTTGGACTCGAGTCGGCGCTTGTCCGTGTCTTGAGATTCTTTGGCGTCGCGGAGCATCTGTGCTGTAGACTGATGCTGCTCTTCGACCTCCCTTCGCAGCTGGTCAAACCTCTCCGCCTTGTCCTTCCAAAATTTTCCCGACGTAGATCTTGGGACATTGAAGTCTGTCGTCTCTTCGTCTATAACGGACGGGTCCGCCTGATTCATAAGCATTCGAAGCTGATTGGTGGACTCTGCCAATCGCTCAAGCTGGGTAGTATACAGGGGTTCGTCGAGAGGCGACTGCGGCGGTGATCCTTTCTTTGGTGAGCGTACTCTTGGTGTCCATGGGGAGGGAAATCTGCCGGGGAAATAGCGGGGCATGCCGCTGCTCCTTGTCTGCGCACGAGGCTGTTCCATAAAAGCCACACTCTTCAACCTTCCAGGAGTTTTGATTGGCGACTTGAGAATGCTCCTTGAAGCACTCGATGGAGCAGGAGGTGTTTCTTCCGAAGATGCGCCGAGCAGCGATTGCTTGACCGCACGCAGAGCCCATACGTGTGCAGGGGTCTGTGGTTCCATGTTGTCGTGATGGTGGCACGGCAACGGATTTTGAAAACCAAAGATCTACCAATTATTTAAGATGACTAGACAGTAAGTTTCCAAGAGCGCTTTGACAAACTTAGACTACAAGCGTGATTCATATGTTCTCTACTTTTCTCCATCGGAACTAAGTGGTGGCGAATCAGGCAAACGTGTCGTTGGTCGGGGATTTTTAGGAAGGCAACAACCGCCTCCGTTCCCCCACCTGTACCTTCATCGAATCCCACTTTACCGTGTGCCTCTTTCTCATCTCGCCCCCAGAGATCTCTTCTACTAATGGACTATGCTGATGGATGAGTCCCAGACACCAGACGGCAGATTCAAGTGCAGCTTATGCACAAAGTCCTATCTTCATCTTAAGCACCTCAAACGGCACTATTTGAAACGTACACCCATTCCACACGACTTGCTAATCTTGAAGATACCGGCGATCGCCCCTACAAATGCACACTCTGCGACGACAGTTTCTCCCGCAGTGACATCCTCAAGCGGCATGTGGAGAAATGCGTAGTACGCAGAGAGACCGGCACGGGCCCGCGCCGAAAAACGTTCAAGTTTTCGGAGCCCCCTTTCGCACGGTGCGAGGTCTGCTCAAAGACTGGAGAGGCATGTGATGGAGGCCAGCCCTGTGCGCTGTGTGTATCGAGGCTCAGTCAGTGCCGGTATTACTCGATTCCCTCTTCCGCGGAGAATAAATTATCTCCAGGTCACGTGGCCAACAAGTTATGGACTTACCCTGATTGGTCCCGAGAGGCCATCCGCCTTCGCGTGCCAGAACTCAAATTCACCCTTTTTCATGGTGTGGATACACAACTGTCACTCTGGTTCAATGAAGAACAAGTCCACCACTTGCTGAGTGTCTACACGGTTACCTACCACACTCACTTCCCATTAATGCATTTCCCATCTTTCAAGGTAGAGACATGCGACATACATCTCCTTGCTGCACTTGTAATGATGGGAACAGTGTGGGAACCTACTTGCACTCTTAGAGAAACGCGCGAAATGATGGAACTGTTGTATGCGCCTGCGGAAATGGCCATGGTAAGCAGCGAAGAAGTTTCTCTGCAGTCGGCGCAATGCATGTTTCTATTGATTGTAATGTATGCATGGCATGGTAGCTCCCAGCAGCGCTCCAATGCACCTGCCAAATTTGCAACGCTATCCGGAGTACTCCGAAAGGCTGGCTTCCTGCTAGAACAGCCCACCCCAACAACGTGGAGATGGCAGGAATGGGCGGATCAAGAGTCCAGAGCGCGGGTAACGCTGCACTATCTTATGCTTGACGCTTCTATGGTCATCTTCTTCAATATCCCCCCGAATTTTGGATCCTTGGAGATCCGCGTGGACATGCCGTGCGACGATGAGGCCTGGGAGTCGGACAATCCAGCCGAGGTGCAGAAGCTTGTATCGTCGAGGCCGCGGCTGTCTTTTCCAAATGCGTTGCAGATGCTCCTCTCACCGGATCTCGAATTTCCTGCGGACTGCTGCAATGAGTTTGGCAGGGGCGTGCTCATTCATGCTATTCACAATCACATCTGGACTGCCCAACACTACCTCCTTCCACAGCAGCCAAAAAGCGCAAGCGAAGATTTTGTCGACGTCATGTCCAATGCGCTGGAGAAGTGGAGAGGAGCATTCCAAGAGCAAAGCACTGTTCGCGACGGTGGCCGACACCAACGAGCTGGCTTCTGTCGCGACGGAGAGCCCTATTTCTGGCTTGCGAAACTCTTCCTTGCCAAAGATCGACAGACCGAATGGGACCAGGCGCACGGCGAGCTGGATACGGCTGCCAAGGTCCACAAACAACTCATCTATATTCAAAATTTTCTGCGCCAGCAGGGAGGCACTCCGGAGGCAGCAGGTGAAAGGAATCGATTCTCCGAGGAGTACGGGTTGTCGGAGGATAAGTGTGACCTGAGCTTGCTCCTTGTTGTACAAAGAAAGGACGTAAAATGGTATTAAGTATGTTAGAATCTCCATGGACGAAAGACAAGGCAAACCAAGACTGCGACTCCCATCCATTGCAGACGAACCTGTCGCGTGAGTTTTGCGATATTCAGATCCAGTGCATCAAGTCGTGTGCGCTCTCCATGTGCACTCAGGTTGATGTTCGTGAGGGTGGCACTGAGGGCGTGGAGTACCTCGTCAATGCGATCAAACCTCTTCTTCTCCGTTCCACTTAGATGCCGCGATTGATCTTCTATGTACGCCAACGACAGACTTGCGTTCGCCTCCAGCAACGAGATCCGCTTCATGATGACTTCGTAGATACTCTCTAGCGCGTGGTTTGAACGGGGCAGCCAGCGCCGTAGTTGGAGACGGGAGGGAGACGGTTGGACACGTAGGCATAGCCAGTCCCGTCTCCACAGGACAAAACTCCCACGCAGTTACTGTGACAAGAGGCCGGGCGATGGTGGTGGTAAGACGCTTCTCTTGTTGCTTCACTTGATCCATCATCGTCGTACCATACACACGCAGCACCAGTCGCAGCCTTTCCCTTTTGTCGGTCTCGATACTCAAATGTAATGCACATCGCCAGTAATGTTCCTTGAAGTACTGCTGTTACTGCATATACTCCCCATGTGCTCCAATTGGTGCCTTTGCGCATAGCAAGTGTAAAGGCAAACAGAATACTGCCTGGTGTTTGTAGACACATCATTGGGATCGATAGACTTCCCACGTGAGAAAACGCCCATGTCGTGTAGAGTTGAGGGAAATATTGGAGAATAGCCAAACCTGCACCAACAAGTCCTAGGACATAAGCAAACCTTACCTGGTAAAGTTGCCTAGACCTGCCAAAAAAGATGGTCAGACTTGCACTGGCCACAAAGAAGGCAAGGTAAATAGCTGTCATATATACAGCAGAAGTGTGCAGACGGGGGAGGTAAATGAGGTAGAGGATAAAGACAACAGCAAACATTGCAAATTGAAGGACGATCTGAAGAATTCCCAATACCGCCGCGAAACATTGTAAAAGCGTCAAACTTGCACAACATCCGACCACCGACCTTTGAAGCAGCAGGATATTCCATAGGGCGCATGTACTCGAGATAAGTCCGAGCAGTAAGAAGTAAGGCGATATTCCCTCGACCGACTTTTTGTGAATGATTCGATAATGTTGAGGGAGATAGGAGACTACAATTCCAAGAGCAATCAAGATGCTAAGGACAAAGTTTGAGTATGAGACATGCTGCAGCGATCCGCACCGTGGGATCTCATCGTCCATGAACCCCGGATTTGCAAAACACGTGATTCAATTGAACGATATACGGCCATCCAAAAATTCTGTCTATTCTACCAGTGAGCCCCAAGTATCCTGCTCGGTATCAACATCAACTCCAAAGTCCCCCAGAGTTTCCCCGTTGAGATTCTCCCAAGAATCCTCACTGTCGTCCTGCTCCTCATCTCCTCTGCTCAAGTATTCACTCTCAATCTCAATAGCCGGCACTACTCCAGCGGGACTATACACGTACTTTTTGTAGTCTGACGTAGGAGGCGGCCAGCCGGCGTCAGAGAATCCATTCGTGGGGAAAGAAAACCCATCACCCACTGCAGTTGCCCAAGGCCATAGCCAAAGCCATGGGCAAGGCCCAAGGACAGCTTTGAGGTTTTCGTAGATTCCAATGTCGTAAGGAAACTCCACATGATCCGCACGTCCCTCATCTACCAAGGTCTCATGATGCTCAGCCTCCCACTCCTCAATCGTCGTCATGTTGATTGCAAGGTTCTTAAGCTGATGAACGGTCAGCACGCCGACAGATATCAAGATCCCAAAGCATAGCAAGATATTCAAGATCGTGAAGACAATTTCAACAGTGCTAGGTCCAAGGTAGCTCGGTTCATTGCGTTGCAAGTAAATATCGTATGCTCGAAGCAAAAGCTCCCAAAAGATATATCCAACACAGACATCCACTGACAGCAGGAAACATATGAACACGCCATGGTTCCTATACCCAAGACAGTTGTTCAGAAACGGACAATGGTGATCCATCCGCAATACACAAGTCTGGCATGTCTTGCAATGATGGCATCTAGGAGGTTTAATCCGATCGCACTTCCGACACATCTTCAAATTTTCATCTTTATCGCCCCCTGGCGAAAGGGCAGGGGTCCCTGGGGATCTTGAGACCGAGATGTAGTAAGTCAGACATATGTAGGCGACCAAGACATTTATGAATCCAGTATGGACGGAGTGAACCCAGGGCAAAAAGACGTAGAACTGAGTCGTGAAAGCAATAAAAGCAATTAAGATCCAGACTCCAATGACCAGGAATGCTCCCAGTGATGGTAAACCTAGTCCCTGCATGTAAGGATGGCCCTCATGTTCTCGTGTCCCCTACACTTAAAATTACAGGATTTTAATCTGGTACGACTTACATACACTTGCATTCAATACAACGTAGATGTCAGACGGGAGCTTAGCCTGTTCTCTGCGCTCTGTTCTTATGACCAATGAGTAGGCGTGACTTGCCTCATAGATCTGTACAGCGACCACGCTTGTGGATTGGCCTCTTCCATTTAAACAACCAGACATTTACTTCTGCACTCTCACTGCGAGCTCGCTCTTCGTAAACCCAGTTCTTGCATTCTGGTCCACATCAAAAGAACGAAGCAGTCCGTCACCGATACGTATATCCTGGCTGTGACAGACCTGGAGGTGGCGCGGGAGACTGTGAAGGCTGTGCGATTGGGAACCCCGCAGGTGGAGGTGGTGGGGGTTGCTGTACATTTACTGCACAGGTGAATCCAGGAGGAAGAGCTGCAGGTGTGACACCAGGTGTGGCTCCTGGAGTAGCCCCAGCCATAGGTTGAGGAAAATTGACCGGCGTTGGCGGTGCAATTTGTGCTGGAATCGTATAGTTATTTTGTTTGGCTTGATTGGCCAGTAATCTTTCTGCCTGGTCGCCATGACGGCCCCCTCCCTTTCCATCACGTCTAAAAGCGTAAGAGACGGATATGGACTTGTTGGCAAGGAATTGATTATCCATTGAATCGATGGCCTTATCCGAAGCCTCGAAATCGGCAAATGTAACAAAGCCAAATCCTTTGCTATTCATTCCCTCGTCTCGTGCAATAGAAGGTGCTTTGAGCAACGTACCAAAGATGGAAAAGGTGTCGTAGAGCAACCTCTCGTCCACCGATGGATCCAGGTTGCCAACGAAGAGTTCGGCACCAGTGTCAACGGCATGCTTTTTATCTGCCGAGGCCTTGTTTACTCGGATAGGCTTGCCAAACATACGGATCTGATTCATTATCTTCACAGCGTAGTCTGCATCTGTCTCTGTGAGAAATTCAGCAAACCCAAAGCCTTGATGTGAGGTTGTTACACGATCTTTTGGTAGATGCACATTTACAACTGGTCCTGCTTGTAGCATCAGTTCCCACAGCAGAGCATCGTTCACCCTCTCGTCCAGG